>Ga0209437_100077_pt1 | contig 286656 bp, 235 predicted proteins | sample AraplaL_Cvi_mTSA_FD_184266 | JGI IMG/M metagenome (GOLD analysis project Ga0209437, IMG submission 184266) | Arabidopsis root microbial communities from the University of North Carolina, USA - plate scrape CL_Cvi_mTSA (SPAdes) (version 2) | ecosystem: Host-associated > Plants > Roots >...
CTTTGACAGCCTTGAAGAACTGGAAAATGAACTCCTTAAATACCTCGTTTATTATAACTGGGAAAGACCACACCAAGGTATCGGCGGAAAGAAACCTATCGATATGGTCGCCCTAAACAACAAAAAACAATAGCTAATTCTGTTACCGAATTACCTAACCCTTACAGCAATGACATGATTTTATTAACACCCCATCACTCCACAATCAAATTTTTAGATTGGGATGCGAGTGGCTTGTAGGGATTAGCCAAAAAAAGATTTACGTAATCCGTTCCATCAACAGAAAAACCCGGGGCATGCCCCTTATTGTGTATAATAAGCAGTTGGCTATTAGGCATAGATCGTTTAATTAACCGGTTATAAAACGGTCTGCAATCGGGGTCAATGTCGCCGGCCGAGATCAACGCCGGAACGCTGGAATAAACAGGCTGTTTGGCAATTGCTGGTTCGGGCTTTACCTGCCAGCAACTGCATATGGCATGGTTTACATTGTTAAAAGGATACCCGGCTAACCATGGCAGTACCTGGTCCTGTTGTTTTCCTAACAGTGGGTCGGCATAGTCTATCTGCTCCGAGCAATAAACAGAATACCGCATACCCAGGGAAATATGGGTGTCGCCTGCAAAATAGCCATCCAGCACTTCCCGCACATATTTATCGCGGCGACCTGCTATCAGGTCGATCATTACACCCGGTACGGTATTAACCTGACTGGAATTCATCCGGTTTATTACCGCGTCGAGCAATTCATTTTTGGTGTAGCTTATACGAATACTTTTACTGCTATCTTTTTCCTGGTAGGCAAGGGTAAATTTTTTGCCGGTGATGGAGGCGAAATACTGATGAAAATCTGACCTTAAATTTTTATATTTTGTATCAGCAGAGTCCGCTTCACAATTGCGGAATACCTGCTCCAGCGCCTCGTTGATATTGAATAAAGCGTGTTCTTCAAAGTTTACATAACCTGGAAGCGGTGAATTTAAAATCAGGGTACGAACACCTTCGGGATGGTTCCGGGCCACGGTAAGCATCAAACCTCCGCTATAAGATATTCCCACCAGGTTAAGCGAATCGATATTTAACGCTAATCTTAAATCATTGATATCTTCGGCGCTTTCGATAGTATTGTACGCCGATAGGTCGATACCTTGCTGTACAAAGTTGGTCCGGCATTGCTTAACTGCTGCTAATACTAAACTATCCCTGTTTTTCCCTTCCCGGTAACTACGTTTAATGGCCGATGCTACCTCCATGCAATCCAGGCAGGGTTTTGCACGTTTGGTGCCTCGTTGATCAAAAGCGATAAAGCCGCCATAGGCTAGCCAGCCGGAATTATAGCTGATACTGTCAATATTTGCTGTTGTGCTGTAACCTGGTCCGCCGGTTGTGTAAAGTGTGATGTTTTTACGCGCATCCTGATCCGGTCGGCGTACAAATAAAAACGGGACCTTTACCTTTCGTCCAGTCGGTTTATTTCTGTTTTCGGGTACAACCAGGTAGCCTGTTTTTAAAATTAAGCGGGAGTCTGCTTTAACCATTCCGGGAAAAGGCTCAATAACAGGTTTGTACTTTTGGCTGTATAGGTTCTGGCAAAGACACGTGGCAAAAAGCAAGGCAACAAATAATTTTTTCATGAGTGCTGTTTAGCATACAAATAAAAGGAATGATATTACCCGCCGAAAGTAAAAAACGGACAAATTATCACAGATGCTTTGTGAGCCTTTGGCCGGTAAAGTTAACGATGTCCTTATGAAAATGGCTCAGATCATAATAACCATAATCCATCGGGATAAAGTTTTCTTTATCCTTCATAAAGGATGTTAACGCAATTCTGCCCCGCAGAATAGAAAAGTAATTTTTAGGAGAGATACCAATTACCCTGTTGAAATAACGGTTGATGGTTTTGGAGGTAATAAACAATTTTTCGGCAACCTGAGATGTATTTAATTGCATACCCGCGGCCCGATATTCGCCAATACTATCATTAACCATTTTTACATAATGATCCTGGTTATTTAATTGATGGTACGCCGCTAAGAGGTAAGATTGAACAATTTGTACCCTTTCTTCAAAACTAATGGGTTGTTTTATTTTTTGGAGCAACTGCCAGGGCAAAACCTGGTGGAGGGGAATGATCTTGTCCATAACCCAAACCTGGTTTAAGCCCAGAATGGCCTCCAGGCCACCGGGATTAAATTTGACTGTAAATATATTATCGGCGGGGAGTTTGTGCCGGGTTACATCCTCATTGCGCAATATTAAAATGTCCTCGTCTCCTTTTACATAGTGACGGGTATTTTTTAGATCGATATAATACGGACTGCCCAGGTTAATATAAAAGGTAGGCGTCCAGCTGGGGAACATTTTTACGGTAGAAAATTCATGTTTTATATCCTGGGCGGAATGATCTAAAACCGATTGGGAGTAAAATTCAATATGCGGAAGCAGTTCTTCGCAAGGCCTGCTGAACATATATATTTTACGGATATCCTGGAATATCTCAACCATGCCTTATTCAGATTAACGATATCCGTAAAAATAACCTTTTCCAGCAAAATTTAAAAATGGAGGATAATGGTATGGCTGGATTGGATAACACATTAAGTCATCATGAACTTGTTTCAGGATCCCACAGGACAGATTCAGCTTCATGTCACACACTTGGTTTGTGGGGTGCCGAAACAAGTTCGGCATGGCTGAATTTTATTGATTATTTGATAGCCAATAAATTAATACTTTTTAAAGTTTTTAAAACGGTTCAAAACCATATCGAAATTTGTTAAAAGCGATATCATCTATGTTTTTGGGCTCGTTTCTGAATGTTTTTTGCCCGTTTTTGATCAAGAAAATGTTAAAATCCATGGTTTAAAAAGTCTTTTCAACCCCAAATGTTAATGATCTGATGAGGGGATAACCAGCGGTTTCTTCTTATCGCGTTTAGCCACAAAAAGCAATAGCGGCAGTACAATGGCAAAAAACAAACCGATCAGGAAAAAACCATCCAGGTAGCTGGAAAAGGACGATTGCTGAACCACCACTTTCTCAACCAACAGCATAGCCTTCTGTTTAGCATCCAGTAAACCGAAGCCTTTTTGTATGAAAGACGCGGCATAACCATTTATCCGGGTAATAAACGCGGGATTATCGGGTGTAATGTGGGTGATCAGGTCCATGCGGTGCGAGGCTATGCGCCGGGCTACATAGGTATTAATGATGGAAATACCAAACGAGCCACCCAGTTGCCGCATCATATTATTGAGTGCTGTTCCCTGGGGCATATCCTTGGGTTCCAGCGCTGATACAGCCAGCGTGCCCAGGGGCACGGTTAGCAAGGCCATACCAATGGCCCTGAAAATAAGATTCAAAGTAAGATCAATAGCCGGCGATTGCAAATTGATCCTCGACATCGACCAGTTGAAATATATAAAGCACATAAAGCCAAAAAACACAATCAGCGCTGCGGGAACGCCCTTTTGCAGCATCTTCCCGGTAATGATGAGCGCCAGAACCGCTATGACAGACCCAGGCAAAAGCAACAGACCGGATTGGGTAGGGGTAAAATTAAGCAGGCGCTGTGCCATCACAGGGGTCAAATAAATGGAAGTATACATACCCATACCCGTGATAAAAGTAAGCACAGCCGCAATACTTAACGATCTGAACCGGAGGATACGCAGGTTCACCACAGGATTTTCGGTATACAACTCCCAGATAATAAAGGTGGTAAGCGCCAGGCTGGCCACCACAGTTAAAAAAACGATATACCCGGCAGAAAACCAATCGTCGGTTTCACCGCGCTCCAGCACCACCTGTAAGGAGCCAATGCCTACGATGAGCAGGATGATACCTGTCCAGTCGATATGTTTGATCTTTTGCCTGATAGCGGGCTCGTGCAGCAAGAAGTAGCAGGAGATCGCGGCAGCTATGCCAATGGGAATGTTGATATAAAAGATCCATGGCCAGGAGAAATTTTCGGTGATATAACCACCCAATGTTGGCCCAATAGTTGGCCCGATGAACACACCAATACCAAACAAGGCGCTCGCGGTGGCTTGTTTCTCCTTTGGGAAAAGCTCATAAACCACCGTTGCCGAAACGGAAAGCAGCGCGCCGCCTCCCAAACCCTGCAAAAACCGGAAGCTCACCAGCTCCCATATATTAGTGGCGTTACCGCACATAAATGAGCAAAAGGTAAACAGAATAATGGAGCCGATGTAATAATTGCGGCGGCCAAGGTTGTTCACCAAAAAGCTGGTCATGGGGATAATGATCACGTTGGCGATGGCGTAGGAGGTGATCACCCAGGAAATATCTTCGAGTGTGGCGCCCAGGTTACCGCTCATGTAGTTGAGCGCTACGTTCACAATGGAGGTGTCAATCAGTTCCATAATAGCGGCGGCTATTACCGTGATGAGGAGGATTTGTCGTTTGATGGCGTTCATAATATATATTATACCAATCGGTATATTTTTGGATAGATTTTTTTAGTGATCAGTTATATGGATAGATTGAAAATATGACCAGATTTTTTTCATGATGCAAATATATACCAATCGGTATATTTTGAATGCGCTTCAACCATTTAAATAACAATTTGCTGACAAAAAGCAGATGGCTAAAAATGAACGGCCTAAATGTGCAGGGGAATTATATATTTGTAAAGCGTCGATTTTAGCACTGCTAAATCGAGTTTATAAACCAATTACCCCGGCTTGGGGCTTTACCGTTAACCACTCTGCTTTATGAAAAGTTATACCATTTTAATTTCTATTGTGGCTGCCCTGGGCGGACTATTATTTGGCTTTGATACCGCCGTAATAGCGGGCTCGTTGCAATATCTCAAACCCGTTTTTTCGCTCAGCGACGCAGAAGTTGGTTTGGTAGTAGCGGCTGCATCCATAGGCTGTATCCCTGGATCCCTGTTTGCCGGTAGCCTGGCAGATCAGTTCGGACGAAAGAAATTGATGATCGTAACCTCTATATTATACATCATCGCTGCTTTGGGGAGTGGCATCGCGGGTAGTTATGTGCAATTGGTGGTGTACCGCTTTATAGGTGGAGTAGCCATCGGTATGGCATCAACCCTGGCGCCTATTTATATATCAGAAGTGGCGCCGCCAAAATTTAGGGGCAGGTTGGGTATGCTGCAGCAACTTGCCATTGTAACGGGTATTTTGCTGTCGTTCATCTCCAATTATGTGATAGCTAAAGCGCCTTTCGGTTTTTTAAATGATGGAAATATCTGGCGCTATATGCTGGCCGCGGCGGTGGTGCCTTCGGTTATTTTCTTTATCCTGCTGCTGCTGGTACCCGAAAGTCCGCGCTGGCTCATCGCCAAAAACAAAATAAAAGACGCTCAGCGCGTGTTTGATCATATCTATTCCAAAACCGAAAGCGTGGAGCAGGTTGAGCTGGTTAGTAAGGATATAGCAACGGAAGATACTTCGGCCCTGAAAGAAGTATTTACCCCGCGTTTCCGAAAAGTGGTGATCATCGGCCTTGTATTTGCCTCCATAGCCCAGCTTACAGGTATCAATATCGTATTTTACTATGCACCTCTTATATTTGAAAAAGTACATGTAGGCGGTAGCGTATTATTCCAAACCATGTTAACCGGTGTGGTTAATCTGATATTTACCATCCTGGCTTTCCCGCTGATTGACAGGCTTGGGCGTAAAAAGCTGTTGCTCGTCGGCTCGGTGATCATGGGGCTTTGCATGTTTGTGCTGGCTGCGCTGTTTCATTTCGACATGCTGCATAACTGCTTTGTACTGCTAACCATATTTGTTTACATAGGCGGTTTTGCCTGTACCTGGGGCGTAGTGCTGTGGGTGTACGTGGCCGAGATATTCCCCAACCGGGTTCGTGGTACGGCAACATCTATTGCGGTGTTTGGTAACTGGGTGGCCAATTCCATCGTTTCGCTTACCTTCCCGGTGATGCTTGCGCAGCTGGGGCCAGTGTATACCTTTGGGGTTTATGGCATCATCAATATCAGCATGGTATTGTTTGTGAGCCGCTATGTGTTCGAAACCAAAGGTGTTCCGTTGGAGAGGATAGAGGAGTTGTATGCTAAGGTTTAAGGCTTGTGGGATAAAAGCCTTGCCCCTGCTTTTCCTCCACGCGTCATTGCGAGCGTAGCAATCCCCGACTTACAGAGACGTTCCGTATACCGGGGATTGCCACGTCGTTCCTCCTCGCAATGACGCATGGGGAAAAAACGGGGTGAGTCGATACCATACAACAATTTAAAATACACCCAAATAACCCATCGATCATACTTTTTTCCGTAACTTTAGGTTATTCACATTGATATGTTCCGGCGTTTACAGAATTGGGTCAACCGTCATTTTTCGTCCATTTTTTCATTATTGCTGATGGCCTTATTAGTTGTCGGCAGTATGACGCTGAAGGATAATTACCTCATTGTAACCAAGTACACGCCATCGGGTATCATCAACTGGGAAATCAATACCAGCAATGCCCGCAGGGATTCTATCCTAAAAGAGTGGCGGGCCGGGTTTAAGAAAAACCAGATCTATACCCGCGAAACTACTTATCCCGAAACCGTCACGGGTATCGAAACCGCGGTTTTCCGGAACAATGCCGATTATTCTTTCATCGGGATTTATGTAGGTATCCTGCTCATTCTCATCTTCCGGATAGGAAGCCAAAAGGCTAACCGCCGCCGCCGGGTGATATCGCAGCATACTGTGATCACATTAAGTTCAATAGTGCTCCTGGCAGCGCTGCTGGATGTGTTTGAGAACATCATGACCAACCGGGCTTTGCAGCATTTTAAACTGAAGCTGCCTTTACCCGATGCTTTACTTATTGGTTTACCGGCATGTATCAAATACCTGCTGCTGATTTTTATAGCGTGCAAATTACTTTACGAAGGCTTTAAGCTGGGTAAACCCCGGTTTTGGTTGGATTATACAACCGCCTGGATAGGGCGCCTGCTCACCTATTCCTGGCGTTTCCGTATCGTACTGATCACGCTGCTGGTTTTTTTTCTGGGGCTTTTTATCAGCGCACAGATCCAGGATATGTTGCTCTCGATTAATACCTCGCGCTGGGCCAGTTTTTATTTTCTGCTGGCCATAACTTTGCTGGCGCTGATGTGCTGGCATTTACCTAAGGTTATTGATAACGCCATCAAAATAAGCTATAAACGGTTTTTTATAGGGCCTGTTGATTTTGACACCAGCCGTTTGCCCGCGGGTTCCAGACCATCTCTTAAGGTAGAAACTGCCCGGTTGTTCGGTGCTGCCGCTTTCCTGATACCTGCTACCGGTATCCTGCAAACCATGAACGCCTATCAGATCGATTACCTGTTGAAAGATGTGCCTCCGCTGATTCTGCTGCTGGCATCGCTCATTTTTTATAAGATCGTATTGAGGTATAAATGGATAGATAAGCTGTTTAAATCACAGGGCAACGTAGTTGTGTGGCGTTTTTGGGTGAGTATGGCTGCCTTGATATTACCCATGATCATTTGGGGCAGTATTGATGGAAAGCGCAACCGCGAACCGCATTTCCTGGCATATCTGTCGCTCGATTTGTTCTTTCTATCGGCCATGTTTGTGATCACTACTGCCTTGCGTACGGGTACCCCTGGCATTCGGAAATGGCATGCTGCACCGTGGATAAGCTTTTGCGGTGTGATAGCTTTGCTGTTTTTTGTCCTGTGTAACTTTCCGCCATTTTTAAATGAACTAACCAGTGGCAACCGTTATTATACCATGCCTATTGTATTGTGCGCGGCCGCGGGCTACCTGTTGTTCTTTTCCTTTTTATTGTTCGCTGGAAAAAAGACAGGCTTTAGTTTGATCACTTTTTTGCTGATGTTTACACTATACAGGTCGATCAGTACTATAACCACCTATCATGAAGCTTTTGTTCAGAAGGAGGAAGGTTATCACAAATCATTGGATTCTTTAGACCGCTATACCGAAAATTGGCTCAAAAGCCGTAAACAGGAAATTAAAGATTTTGTGGCCAGAAACCCCGATAAACCTTATCCTGTGTTTTTTGTAAATGCTTATGGCGGGGGGCTACGTGCCACCGTTTGGACAACAATGGTTGTGGGTACGCTGGATAGCCTGCTAAAAAACCGCTATCCTGACGGGGCAAATACACGTGATTTTCAGCATTATGTTTTTTCCTATTCCGGAGCATCCGGAGGCACTATAGGTTTATCATTATTGAGCAATGCGAGGTATCAGCACCGGCAAAATCCGGTAAAGGATACTGTTTTTTACCCGGTTAACTCGCTGGCCATCTATCGGAATGATTATCTCACATCCAATATAGTTGCCTTATTGGGGAGGGATATGCTGGCATCATCATTAGGAATAGCCCCCTGGGCCGATAGGGCAAGACTGATGGAGGAGGACTGGGAGCGGCATACCCATGCACGTTACCTGGATATGAAGGTTACTTTAGGGAGGATGTGGAAAGGCGGCAATTATGAAGTACCCTTACTGTTTGCCAATACATTTGATGTGGATAGCGGTAAAAAAGGTATATCGGCCCCGGTATTGCTGGATAGCCTTGATTTTCCTTCCACCATATTCCTGGAGCAGGAAATTGAAGACCCCGGAGATCTGCGCCTCAGCACAGCCGCTTTTTTGAGCGCCCGGTTCCCTTATGTAAGCCCTACGGCTAAACTCAATGGCAAACATCATTTTACCGATGGAGGTACCTGGGATAATTCGGGCGCGGAAACCTCACTGGGCGTGTTAACGGTTTTTGAACGGGTGCGGACTAAACTGATCAAAGAAGACGCTGTATTTAGCCATATCCAGCCGCAATTCCTGTCGCTGCCCAACTCTGTACAGCAAACAGAAGATGCAGGCAAACCAGGCAACTTATTTGAGCCATTGGCGCCACCTGTAGGTATTTTGAATAGCCGTGTGGGCTATATGAAAAAATCTGAAGACTGGAATTATTCCATGTCGAGGATAAAGCATTATGGCTTTTTCCTGTTCCGCCCCACTGCCGAAAGGGTACCTAATACCCATATATGGCCTGTATTACCACTCGGCTGGCAAATATCAGATTATGCCATGACCCGGATGCGCTTGAGCGTATTGCGCGACAGCGTCACCATTAATAAAGTGATGGAACGTTTTGGAACGGTGGAGAAAGTAAAGCGGTAAAGGTCTGGGGAAATCTTTTTCAGTTCCCTCCCCACGAGAGCGGCGCGTAGGGCAGGGGTAATGGCAGGAGGGGTTTATACAAGCGGCAGAATTATCAAGCGATGAAACCCCCTCCCGAGGGAAGGAATCGCACAAGGCCCTGGCTCTTTTAACGGAGCTCAGAGTGACAACCCCCTTGCAGCATATTCTTTATTAATGGGTAATCACCCTATATTCTCGGGCGTTTTTTTACCGTAGTGCCACCGGCAGAGCTCCCGGTACTACTGCTCCGGTCTGTTTTGATATAATTGCTATGTTGCGGGCGAAAGCTGCGTTGCTGCATTGGTGGTTTGGCGGCAGGTTTATCAGCAGCTTGTTTTACACTGAGTATACGGTCGCCCATGGGGGTGCCGTCAAGTCCTTCAATGGCACGGTCGGCCCCGGCCTGGTCGGTCATTTCCAGGAAAGCGTATCCTTTGCATTTACGGGTCTTTTTATCCCGTACAATCTTGATAGTATTAACAGTGCCGTAGGAATTGAATATTTTAACTAATTCAATTTCTGCAATATCAAGAGGAAAGCCGCCAACAAATAATTTCATGGTAAATTTTGATGATTTGGAATTAACAAATATAGTTTATCCGGACTAAAAAGTATGATTTGCTAAAAATTGTTTGCTCAGAAGTTAAATTATGCTTAAAAAATAATAAGTAAATGTGAATTCGGGAATGGAAAACCATGTTACAGACCCCTGAGAGGATTTAAAGCATGGGAGTGTGCGATTCCCTCCCTCGGGAGGGGTAGGGAGGGGTTTTATGCTGCTTGCATCACGAATCAATCCCTCCCTGCTACTGTACTATCCCATCACATCCCTCCCTCGGGAGGGAATTTAAGAGGCCTAAACTTGATAAAAAGTGGGTTTACACTTTTTGGAGGAAAAATATTATAACTAACTTATTATCAATTAGTTAAGTTTATGTTAGCCCTAAAAAGTGTAAACCATGTAAACCCACTTTTACAGAACAAAATTATAAAGGGCCGTTCAATTTTTATAAATTAGGTTCATGAAAACAACTGATCTTAATCTACTCACTAATTGTTGGCGTAAAGCCATTCCGTTAATGGTAAGTGCCCTGCTTTGCAGCGGTATAAGCCAGGCACAATCCAGCAAAGCGGTCATCGACGGCATTATGCAGGAAGAAACCAATAACTCGCAGCTCGAAAAACTGGCCCATGAACTTTTTGACGGCATCGGTCCCCGTTTGGTGGGCACACCCCAAATGAAACAGGCTAATGACTGGGCGGTAGCCAAATATAAAACCTGGAATATAGATGCCCATAACGAAAAATGGGGCGAATGGCGTGGATGGGAGCGGGGTATCTCGCACATTGACATGATATCGCCACGTGTAAAATCATTGGAAGGCACCCAACTTGCCTGGAGCCCGGGTATGGGTAAAAATACGGTAAGTGCCGAGGTAATCATCCTTCCGGATCTGGCAGATTCTGTAGCTTTTGCGCAATGGCTGCCCAACGTAAAAGGCAAATTTGTAATGATATCCATGTGCCAGCCAACCGGCCGGCCCGACTATAACTGGCAGGAATTTGCCCTTAAAGAATCATTTGATAAGATGAAAGCCGAACGCACAGCCGCTACTGATGCCTGGCGTAAACGCATCAGCAAAACGGGCTATACCACCCGCACACTACCTGTAGCGCTTGAAAAAGCCGGTGCTGCTGGCATATTGACCAATAACTGGTCGGCTGGTTTTGGAGTGGATAAAATATTTGGCGCTTATACCAAAATAGTCCCTACGGTTGATATCGCCCTGGAAGATTATGGTATGTTATACAGGCTGAGTGAATCGGGTGGCAAGCCGGTGATCAGCATGCATACTGAGTCGAAAGAACTGGGTGTAGTACCTACCTTTAACACCATTGCCGAAATAAAAGGCAGCGAAAAACCTAACGAATATGTGATGTTATCTGCCCACTTTGATTCCTGGGATGGTGGCACCGGTGCTACAGATAATGGCACCGGAACGCTGACCATGATGGAGGCTATGCGCTTGCTGAAAAAATATTACCCTCACCCGAAACGTACCATATTAGTTGGCCATTGGGGCAGCGAAGAAGAGGGCCTGAACGGCTCGCGCGCTTTTGTGGAGGATCACCCCGAAATTGTACAGAACCTGCAAGCCCTGTTTAACCAGGACAATGGCACCGGAAGGGTTGTAAACTTATCGGGACAGGGTTTTGTGGAGGCTAAGGATTATTTAACCCGTTGGCTGGAGGCCGTACCCGATACTATCAAAAACCGCATCAAAACCAACTTCCCGGGTCAGCCTGGCGGTGGTGGCTCTGATTTTGCTTCGTTTGTAGCCGTTGGCGCCCCTGGTTTTTCGTTGAGCTCGCTAAACTGGTCGTACGGTTCTTATACCTGGCATACTAACCGCGATACGTATGATAAGGTAGTTTTCGACGATCTGAAGAATAACGCCATACTGGCCGCTATTTTGGCCTATATGGCCAGCGAAGATCCGGCTAAAACCACCAATACAAAAACGGAAGGCATTAAATGGCCCGTGCAGGTTAAAGCTATCCGAAGGGGTGGATTGGATAAGTAAGCCTGAAAGAAATATTCGCCAAAATTTAAAAGCCCCGTCGCCATCATTATGGCAATGGGGCTTTTTTATAGTAAACAACTCTTATTTAAAAAACCGGCCAATCGAAAATGCAGGCAGATGAGCCTATCAGGTCCATCACTTCTAGTTGGGGCTGTGCTTCCAGACCACTATTGTCCCGTTGCTGCTGGAAATACTTAAATGAGGGTACATTCAAAACTATTTGCTGTATCGCCTCGGTTTTGAAATGCGATAAGTGGGTGAATGTTTTTCCATCCGGTCCCTGGTAAACATTGTATCTGAAATCGGGATGGTTCATTTGCTGAAGATCCTTTAAAAATAATTGGATGTTTTCCTGGTTCTGTGCAGCAAATTCCTGTTTTACGGTATAGTTAACTTTTACAATGATCATGGTGGTATGCTTTAAAATTCGTTTTTCCTGTTTGTTACTATAGATACGAACGAGCAAACGAAAACTGGACAATGATCACTGAAATTTTTCTCGCTACTGTAAATTAACAGAATATAGCCCCGACCGGCTGGTTAAAAACAAGGTTTTAGCATAAGCGGGCAATTGCAGCAATAGGCCACAACCACAATTAATAATAGTTTAAATTTCATATAAGGTTTAAAAAAAGGATAATCTAAGTTTGATAATGAGTTCAGCCTTCAGAAATACAAATGCAGTTAATTAAAAGATAAAAAGAATCAGAATAGGCATATATTTTTTGCGAAAACCTTGTAGAAACCATGTCTACATTAAACTAACAAGGTTATAAGGCGAAAACGTTTATTACTCCTTATTTACTGCGTTCCATAAACCCTGTGGCTTTTTGTTATTTATGAAAACATTAAGGTTGTTTTATTTATTATTATATAATAACGATTGATCTGAATAATAATATGGAAAGTGATACAGCAAAATCAACCAAAAATGCCAGGGAAGTAGTAATGGCTTTTATAGAGGCGATGAATAAAGAAGACTTTGCTGCTGCCCGCAAATATTTAGCAACAGATATGACCTTTAAAGGTGTATTAGGTACGCGGGATGGGGCAGATGCATATATGAACGACATGCAGAAAATGAAGTTTAAGTATGATCTGAAAAAAACCATTGCCGAAGGAGATGATGTTTGTTTGTTTTATGATATTGATATGGGACATATCACCATATTCAGTTGCGGGTGGTACCAGGTTAATGATGGCAAAATAAACTCGTTCAGGGTAATATTTGATCCCCGACCTGTTTTGGAGCAATCAAATAAAAACTAAAATAATTCATCAAACCTATACCTTATTAATTATTTATTACAAAAGCTTAACAGATGAAGAATGTATTAGTGACAGGGGGTACCGGCCTGCTGGGAAGAGAAGTTGTAGATCAGTTGCTATCTATTAATTATAGAGTTAGTGTATTAAGCTCAAAGAAGAACGCCGTTGTCCCGGCAGGCGTACTGCTGATAAAAGGCGATCTGGCCTCAAACAGGGGTTTGGAAGAAGCCACGCAGGATGCCGATATTATTATTCATTGTGCGAGTAACCCTAAGGACACGCAAAGTGTGGATATCAAGGGAACGCAAAATTTATTGAATGTGATAGACCGCGATAAAACCCTGCATTTTGTTTACATTTCTATCATTAATGTTGATAAAAGTAATTACGCTTATTATCAAACCAAAATAAGGGTAGAGCAAATGATAGCGGCCAGCGGGATCCCATTCTCAGTTTTACGCACTACTCAGTTCCATAATTATGTACTCTCTATTTTAAAAACATTGGATAAGGAAAATGGAACGCTGGCTATACCTGATGGCATGCATTTTCAATCAATAGAAGTAAAAGAAGCTGCGACATTGCTAATCGACGTAGCTCAGCGGGAACCTGTAGGCCTGGTTCGTGGAGTAGGAGGACCCGAACTGCTTAAATTTGAAGAAATGGCAAAAACATATCTCCATGTACTTAGGCGCAAGGATGAACTAAAAGTACGGCCGTTCCAAAGTGAAGAATATGACAGGTACCGGTCTGAGAATAATATTTGGCCAACTAATAGTTATGGACGGGTAACATGGGAAGCTTTTTTAAGACATGATCTGGCAAGCTGATATGATTTAGGGTAAATTACTGATTGTTTAACAAAATCAAATTTTAGCTAATGCCTGCTTAAGATCTTGAATAAGATACTCAGTATCTTCTAAACCTACATACATCCTGATCAGTTGAAGGCGCTCATCAGTTGCCTCATATTCCTGCTCTGAAATAGATGCTATTGATGGCAATATCAAACTTTCGTGCCCGCCCCAGGAAACAGCCAGCAATATATGCTGCAGGTTATTGCAAAACGCTTCTATTTTTTTAAATGAAGAATTTTTTAAACTAAAACTAAATAACCCGCCGCAACCCTGCATTTGTTCGTGCGCCAGTTGTGTTTGTTTAAATCCTGCACTGAAAGGCCATATCACCTGTTGTATGTGTTCCTGGTTTTGTAACCATTGCGTAATAATTCCTGTACTTTCAAAGCTACGTTGTAAACGTAGGGGCAGGGTTCTTAGTCCTCTTAACAATAACCATGCAGAGTGAGGCGAAATAGCAGGACCCAAGTTCATGAATTCATGGTCAAATATATGTCTGATCAACTCCTTACTCCCAGTTAATACGCCTGCTACAACATCTGAATGCCCTCCGATGTATTTGGTGGCCGATTGAGCCACCAGATCGATACCCATATTGATGGGTTGCTGGTATATGGGGCTGCAGTAACTGTTATCGATCATGGATATAATACCCCGCGACCTGGCAAATGCCGCGACCTTTTTGATGTCCTGTAATTCGTAACTAAAAGTGTTAGGGCTTTCTAAAAAGATCAATCGTGTTTGAGGAGTAACAGCTGTTTCAAAATTTTCATAAACAGTACCATCAATAAAAGTGGTGTTTATGCCAAATTTAGGTAAAAGCTCTTTGAATAGCTTTATTGTCCAGCTGTAGGGGCTTTCGACAGCCACAATATGATCACCGGATTTTAACAACGCAAGTAGCGGAACACTTATGGCTCCAATACCACTGCTAAATATCAAAGCATCATCCGCGCCATCAAGGGCGGCCAGCTTTTTTCGCAATATACTCAATGTTGGATTTTGCCCCCTTGAATACAAATTGGTATCAAATTCATCGGCCATAGCCTGTCTCAACGCCGTAACCGTATTAAAGGTGAAATTACTTGATTGTATGATGGGTGGCGAAACCGCGTTGAAGTAATTTTCTCTTTCTTCCCCCAATTCATTTAATATAAATGAAAGCTCCATAGTTAAGGTATTATAATGGTGTTCTGCCTGTTTTTAGTAATAAAATATATAATAAGACCGGTAACAAACGCACAAAGGCATATAAACGCAGCCATGGGGTTTTCAATAAAGATACTTACGGTAACAAACCAATAAGCAACTATAAAAATAATAGGGATTACAGGATACCATTTTATGGTATAAATACCTGTTCTGTCAAGATGCTTGGTTTTTTTTCTTAAAATAAAAATAGTAACTGCCGCTGTGGAAAGTCCGATGGTATCAAAAAACATCACGTAACTGAGTATCTTTTGAAATGAACTTATAAAAAATAGTATAAGGAGGACCGCCACTACAAAAAAGCTCAGGCCAAATTCTTGTACTTGTGTTTGCTGGTTAACGCGCTTGAAACGATGGGGTAAAATTCCATCTTCGGCCATGGCATAATAAACCCGCGGATTGGCCATGATATTAACGTTAATGAAAGCAAGCACCGAAACAAACATCAGCAATGAAATGATTTTATAGCCAACCGAACCAAAAATAGCGCCCGCAAGGGTAGCGGCCAACGCGGTTTTATGCTGCAAACCTTTTATGCCCAGGACCGAATAATAAGCAAAGTTGATTAGCAGATATAGAAATATAACGGTTATCATCCCAGTGAAAATGGCTTTAGGGATGTTACGCTTGGCATTAATGATATCTCCTCCAAAGTTAATAGTTTGTTGATAGCCACCATAAGTGAAGAATACGGCAACCAGGCTTATCCCGAACGCACTCAAATTATAATTATTATCATCGGGTGGTACAATAACCCTATAAGCTCCTGGGGCTATGTGACTTTTAAATACCGCGGTACAAAGAATCAGGATCATGCTTATTTTAAATATTGTAAGCACATTTTGCGTCCTGGCACTCATTTTAATTCCCAGGAAATTAATGATATATAGAATGAGTACCGATGTGATGGTCATGATCTTGATACCCAAATCATTTTGCAGGCTTTTGGGCATAATTACAGGGTTTATATACTCAGCGCCAATAAGAGCTACTGCAGCTACAGAAGCAGCATTACTGATCACCAGTATCCAGTTGATCATAAAAGCAAATGCCGGGTGAAAACAATAGGAAAAAACCTTGTAAAATCCACCGGTAGTAGGGTAGCGTGCACCTATTTCGGCAAACGTAAGGGCCCCGCATAAACTAACGGCACCCCCAAAAAACCAGGCGCCAAAATACAGGTAAGGGTTACTTGAACTGATGGCTACTTCGCCAGGTGTTGCAAAAATACCCATGCCTATCACCAGGCTGATAACGATCATAGAAAGATCAAAACGGGTAAGTTTGGGCGTAATGCTCATAACGTTTTTATATACCAATGTTTAGTATTAAAGAGGGTTTTTATTCAGAAGGTTAATTTAAGCATATTTATTAATTATGCCCACATTACTAAAAAAGGGCTTCACCTAACAAGCGGTATATTATTTATAGAAAAACAACGTTTAAGGTAATGCTGCGGAGCCCGGTACAATAAAATAATAAGTGTGCCAGCATTGTTATAAATTTTTATTTTTGATAAATCTGGTATTTGCTTAATTTGTTGCTGATAATACGATAAACCTAAAAATCACGAGAGATCCACGTATAATGATAAATAAAAAAATATCCATAAAGGATATCGCAAAACTTACCAATACCTCCATTACAACTGTGTCATTTGTTTTAAATGGCAAAGGGCGTATTAGTAAAGAGATAACTAAAAAAATATTAGACGTAGCAGCCAAAAATGGATATGAACCCAACCGGATGGCAGTAGGCCTTCGTACCGGTGTTTCAAAAGTAATCGGCCTCGTAGTTGAAACCATTGGAGGTCCTTTTTTTGGAGCAATGGCCAAAGTAATAGAAGAAGAAGCCGAAAAGGAAGGATACAGGATTATTTACTGTAGTACTAATAATAACATCCAGAAGGGAAAGGATGTGATCAGAATGCTTTCGCAGCAATTAGTAGATGGTTATATCGTGACCCCCATGAAGGGACTGGAAAAGGATATACAAAATTTGATAGCGAATGAAAAGCCTGTAGTATTAATAGATGGCTATTTTCCGGACTTGGATATCCCCCATGTGCTGGTTGATAATCATGGTAGCGCTTTTAATGCGGTTGATCATCTATTAAAAGCCGGATATAAAAAAATTGGCTTAATAACAGCTGATCTTGACCTGATCCAATTACAGGATCGCACACGCGGATATAAAGATGCCTTAAAAGCCAATAATATAAAAGAGGATAAACAACTAGTATTTAAATTGCCTTTTGATACCGATAAGGATAAAGCTATAAACTCCGTAAAGGCTTTTATACAACAACAGAAACAGATGGATGCTGTTTTTTTTACAACAAACTATTTAGGTACAATGGGATTAGAAAGTATCAAGCAACTTGAGCTAAATATTCCGCATGACCTGGCCATGATCAGTTTTGATGATAATGAAATATTTAGTTTGTACCCGCCCGGGATCACAACTATACAACAGCCCACTTATGAGATAGCAAAGTCGGCTATTGACCTTTTATTGGCACAAATGGGAGGGGAAAAGGGAGACGTGTCAAAAATTAAATATCAGATACCATCTAAACTCATTGAACGTGGGTCGACCGTAACAAAAAAATAAAATTTAGTGAAAAAGTAAGATTTTTACACTTATAAACCCTTTCTGTTTTAAGAATATTCAAATTTTTTGTGGCTAATGGCAGTCAAAAAGCTAAAGGTTTGTTTTTATTATTGCCATTTTTTATTTTTTATGGCATTATTGATGAATTTATTGAAATAAATAAAGTTTTTTGATAAAAAATGTGATATAAATTTGGTAAAACATTTTACTATCTTATATTTGATTATTCTATCTATTAAAGTAAAACATTTTTGTATTGATAAAACGTTTTATCAATGCCTTTCTAAGGTTTTTTGTTGAGACGAAAAACACTGTTTGTTTTATTAGGCTGTTGTGCGTATATAAATTGGGAAACAGCTTACAGGTTTATTTTTTGGTAAACGTTTTATTGCTTTAAAGCTTAATTAAGCCAACGAGCGTATTTTAAATTGGTGGTATACTACCGGGTAGGGCTTGTTATGTCATTTTTGATAAAACGTTTTATCACTTTTATTAACTTATTGTTTAACTTAATTCAACTGCATGAAGAAACAAAGACTTAGCATTTAAAAGCAGGTAGCAACCCGCTGCCAGAATTCCTTATTACGTATTTGCCATGGCATCTCTATGGTCAAAACAATCATTAACTGTTCATTTAATTAAAAATTATGATCAATTTTTTCTACAAAAAAAAATTCCTTTACTATACGTGCATCATTCCAATCCTGTTGGTGTTGGGAATGCCTGTATTGCATGCCCAAGACGCTAAAAACCCCGGTAACCAGGTTACCGTAGCTGGTTTAGTTAAAGACGCCAGTGGCCCACTGCCCGGTGCATCTATTGTTTTAACAGGTTCAGCTTCTGGTGTATCGGCCAATACATCGGGAAGATTTACCTTAAAGATAGAAGCTGGTAAATCAATCACAGTAAGAATGTTAGGTTATGAGGCGCAAACCATTAAGATAACCGAATCCAATACAAATTTAATAGTGGTTCTAAAGACCGATCAAAAGGTACTTAAAGATGTGGTGGTTATCGGTTATCAGCAGGTTTCGCGCAGGAGCGTAAGTGCCGCAATTACTTCAGTTGATCCTAAAACTATCGCCGATATTCCTACGCCAACTTTTGATGCTTTGTTGCAAGGCCGGGTTGCCGGTTTGAATGTTCAGAATTTTTCGGGCGAGCCTGGTGTAAGGAGTAATGTGGTACTCAGGGGTAACACCTCAGTTAGTCGTAGTATTGATAACAATACAGGGTCTGCATCTGGTAAAGCAAGTTTAGCCAGGGCTATTTCAGGGCCATTATATGTGATTGATGGTGTACCACAAAGCACAGAGGATATCGCAGCAATTAATTACGGTACAGGTACTGGTACAGATGTACTTGCGGGCATTCCGATTAATGATATTGATAACATTGATATATTAAAAGATGCCTCTGCTGCAGCTATTTATGGTTCAAGGGGAGCTAATGGGGTTATCATCATTACCACCAAAAAGGGTACTGCTGGCAAAACCAGGATAAATTTCTCTACCTATCATGGTATTACAGATCAACCAAAACTGGATAAGGTACTTGTGGGGGCCGAAGAAACCAGGGCTAAATTAGCCTTAATTAATCATTATGGTAATTATGCTAATCTTAAAAACATTCCGCAAATATTAACTGATACCTTAAATCCTGCGTTTAATAATGCCAACGATTACCGGAGCGGTATTTATCAAACAGGAAAGGTAGATAACTATGAGTTATCCATAAGCGGCGGTAATGACATGATAACTTATCGCTACGGCTTAAATTATTATAATGAGGATGGAATTATCAAAAAAACAGGCTTACAACGTTATGCACTTAATAGTACGGTTGGCATTAACGTATCGCCCAAGTTAAAGATCAGTACGCAGATCCGTTTTTACCGTGTTGATCGTCCTACCTCGCTCAGTGACTTAAGCGGTAATGTAAACCCATTTACCGGGGGGTATTATGCTAATAGTCCGCTACCTCCATCAAACTTATATCTGGGGCAGGCTAATAAAGATTTCCTTTACGGCAGCTCAAATGTATCAACAGATGCCAATACCAACAATAGCATTACCATTAGTCCTACTATTGACTGGCGCATCAATGATCATTGGCTATTTAATACGGTTATTTCGTACGAAAGTGCAGGCAGCAGGAGAGATGCTTATACGCCAGGAGTGGTAAGGCAAAGCGGTTTAGGTTATGCATCAAGCTTTGTTGATAACTCGGCCAACTACCTCATGAGTAATAATATTCAGTTTAGCACCACATTAAACAAGATACACCATATCAATGTGCTATTAGGGCAAAATACCGAATACCATACTTACAGGGCAACTGATGCCGAAGCAGATGGGATCCCGAATGATCAGATATCCGTTGTTAAAGTATTAAATAAAAGCAATTCGAATGCTTATTCTGATTTGATTGAGAGTGGTATTCAAACCGGTTTCTTAAGGTTTAATTACGACTTTAAAGGACGCTACCTGTTATCAGCGGTTTTTAATGCCGATGCATCATCAAAGTTTGGCCCAGGGAAACGGGTTGGTTACTTCCCTTCTGTATCCGCAGGCTGGATCATTAGTGATGAACCCTTCATGAAAAGTACTAAAAACTGGCTTACTCTATTTAAGCTACGCGCAAGTTATGGTATTGCCGGCCGTCAGCCAGATAGCGGAGACAATTACCTGTCATTCAATACTTATACCATAGGGGCAGGTAGTTTTACAGGTAGCAGCAGTCCACAAACCGGTCAAAACCTTTCCAATACTTATAATGGTATTGCCGCTATAGCACCCAATTTTAATGGAGGCTTGAGCAATAAAAATTTAACCTGGGAACATTCAAAGCAAGCCAATATTGGGGTCGATCTTACCTTTTTGGATGGCCGCTTTAATTTTGTTGCCGACGCCTATGTTAAAAACACCAGTCAGGGTATTTTTAGTTTAAACTTGCCGGTAACCACCGGCTATACCACTATTGTAACCAACTCTATTGGTACACAAAACCGTGGTTTGGAAGCATCCTTTATTGCACATTATTTTAATCCCAAAAGTGCTTTTCAGTGGGAAACCGATTTTAACATTGCCTATAACCAAAATGAAATTACCTCGTTGCCAAACGGCGGGCGCGATATTTATTTAGATAAGTTTGTTTTGAGGCAGGGACAGCCTATCAATGAATTTAACCTGTTTCAGCAAACAGGTGTTTATAAAACTGATAAAGATGTGCCTGTAAACCCGGTAACGGGTGGGGTTTTAAACTTTTACGGTTACCCATTCAAGGGTGGCGACCCGATATGGAAGGATTCAAACGGCGATGGTGTGCTTGACCAAACAGATTATGTGCCTGCCGGAAACCCGAATCCTAAATTTACCGGTGGCTTTAATAATATTTTTAGTTACAAAAACTGGAGCGTTTCGGTGTTCTGCACCTTTACGCTGGGGCGCGATATTTATAACGATTACCTGGTTGGTAAGTTATCGCACCTGGTACCAACAGATGATGGTAATTCAGATCCATACCATGATATTACTAATAACGCTTTTCCTGATTTAAGTGGAATTAATTACTGGCAAAACCCCGGAGATAATGCTAAATATCCGTCATTGAGCTCGGTAAGCGGAACCCGGTATAAATATGCTGCTGTTAGCTCGGCCTGGGTCGAGAATGGAAGCTATCTGCGTGTAAAAACGGTTTCTTTATCATATACGTTCAACCCGGCAGTTTTAAAAAACCTGCACCTGAGCCGCCTAAGGGTATATGGCATGGTTGATAACCTGCATATTTTCCAGAAATCAAATGTGCCTGATGCTGAAGAAGTTGATGCCTTTGGTATTTACAATGGCAGTGGTTATCCTATCCCCAAAAAATATACCCTGGGTGTTGATGTAAGCTTTTAATGTTTAACGGGTAAATAAAAACGAAAAGAAATGAAAAAAAATATAATAAGATACACAGCCGGATTATTAATGATAACCGGGCTTATTAGTGTGAGTTCCTGCAAAAAAATACTTGATTTGCAGCCGCATAACTCCACTTTTACCAATGCTTATTTTACTAATGGAACAGATGCCAATACCGCTATCGCGGGAGCATATTCCCTGTTGCGTTCGGTAATGCTCAATAATTATTCATTCCATGTATTTGGTGACGCCACTACAAGCGAATTTAGCATTAACTCAGGACTGGATGATGCTAATTACAATATCTCCAATGGTGAATTTACCGGGTTAAATGTTGGGCCAGGTATCTGGAACTGGTTAAACTACTACCAGCTTTTACAACAAATAAACCTCATCATTAACAAAGTACCTGCTATCCCGATAGAAAAGTTCAGTAATCATGATGATAAGAATCAGATCATTGGCGAGGCTTATTACCTGCGGGCATTCACCTACTTTTATATGACCAGGGTTTGGGGCGATGTGCCTTTAAAAACACAACCCGATCTGGATGTTAGTCAGGCTGTAAACATTCCCCGCACACCTGCTGCCGATGTACTTAAACAATGCCTCGCTGATTTAAAGATTGCCGAAAGTAACCTGGCCTTTGGTTATGCCGATGAAAGCCAGCGTGCCGTGAGAGCTAATAAAGGTTCGGCTTTTGCATTGGAAGCTCATATAAAAGCCTGGACACATGACTATGCCGGATGCGAACAGGCCACTGCCCAGGTAATTAATAACGGGCAATATCAGTTGGTTACTGATACTTCGCAATTCAGCAAAATATTTATTGGTAAATCAGTAGAGGGGATTTTTGAAATCAATATCAATTATCAGCAAAGTGAAGGTGTAGCACTTAATTATTATGGATATGCCCCAACCATCGCTTTTCCCTTTGTTGCACAAAAATCAAACCTCGAATGGCCGGTAAGTACTTTATATGTGAATACCTTATTTAAAGATACTACAGATCTGAGGTATAAGAAATACTTCTTCCAGGCGCAATCCACCAGCGGACAAACAATAAAGTATTCGAATATTACTTATGCCGATGGATCGGCAAAAAACGACCCTCGTTTATCTAATAACATTATCATTTTCCGCCTGGCCGATATTATGCTTTTAAGAGCCGAAGCATTAAATCAATTAGGACGCGATGGTGAAGCATTAGTGCTTTTAAACACTATACGCAGTAGGGCAGGAATAGCCAGTTACACAGGGGCAGGTAATGCTCTTGCCAGGACTATATTGGAAGAGCGTTTGCGTGAACTCTTTTATGAAGGTCAATCTTTTTATGACCTGGTTCGTACCAAACAAATCGGTAACCCAACAAGCAGCTTCATTTCCGACTATTCACATATTAATGATACGAGGGTGAACCAGGGAGGGTATCTGTGGCCTATAGATCCTTCTATGTTTAAAGATGATTTTGTTTTGAAACAAACACCTTACTGGCAAGGAAAACTTTAACCGTTAAATAGCACAAACATGAAAACATTAAAAATATTTATACCCATCCTATTAGTAGCGGTTGTGTTTTTTTCCTGTAAAAAGGATTATACCATTGGGGGCGATTTGTTTAAGGCCCAGGTAAATATGACCACTTATGATTATCTGAAAACCAACCATGCGTTTGATACTTTGGTGATGATGATCAATAAAATGAATATGAAAGACGAGGTGAATAGTGCAGGAACTTTTTTTGCGGTGACTAATTATTCAATAACCAACTTCGTATTAGCAAAAAGAGAGCAACTGCGCACGCAGAAAAACGATGAAAACCTGGTTTTTACGTTTGATTCGCTAAATTTTGCCTCACTCAAAGACTCTTTAAGAGCCTATATGTTTAAGGATAAGATTACCAGGGATAATTTATCACAGAAAGGCATATATCCTCAGACTCTGGATGGAGAATACCGGTTGATTCAGCTTAGGTCGACAACGGATTATACCAACAGTATTTTCACCACCAATCCGCAGTACATATACTTTACTAAAGTGGTGCCCCTGACACCCGGAGGGCCGGTACCTGTTGACATAAATGGTGTACAACAGGTTGATCCAAGACAGCTGCTTTCTACCCTTTGTCAAACAACGGGTATATTAACTACAACAGGTGTGTTACATGTGTTGAGCAACAATCATACGTTCACGTATTTCAACAATGTTAACAATTGATAAATTTTTAGATAGCCAAGAAAATGAAAAAACACTATAAAATACTTCTTGTTATTTTAATGGCAGCCGGAGTTATAGGTTGTGTTAAGGCCCCGCATGGTTTTTTAAGTAGCCAGATCAGGTATCGCGATAATCCTATCCAGGTGCAGCGTGGTATCATAGTTCAAAGTATAGCGGTTGATAATGATGGCTCAAGTGCTCCTGTAACTTATCGGCTATTGGATATCAGGGATGCGCTTACTCATAAACACGCCGATTCGCTATATAAAAACCGCGATAGGTATGTGTATACTTCAGAGTTTGATCCGGATGTAGATACAACGGTTGCCCTGCTCAATAGTATCCGTAAAAATGTAAATCTTCCGAGTTTTGACTTTAATACACATACAGGAGCGTTTACCTTTTATAATACCACGGCAAATGTACCGTTGGGAGCATATGAGTTTGATATAGCCGCCTCTAACGAGAACGGTACCAAAACTTTTAAGAATATTGCCAATCTTAATATTTTTGAGGGCGATGTAGCCGAAATTGATGCGGGCGGCGGCGCCTGGTTCCAGGATGGTACCACTACTAGTGGTGATATAGGTGAACCCAAAGTTACCATCACCAAATTATCTACTAAGGGTACATTGGCCATCTTGAAAATAGTTGATGAAAATGGAGTAGCTTTTAACCCTAAAAACGGGGAGTATATCAAACGCGGAGACAGGAGCAGCTTTGAAACGTTCGCTAAATTCCATCCGCTGATCGCTTCTGATACTTCATTAACCTGTAATTTTGAAGTTACGCCATTCCCGGTTAAAGGAGCAGCTCAGGGATTTACCATTTATTACCGTATCCCGAGCCAGTTTGTGCGGATAGATCCTGGTTTTACACCAACTTCTGCCAAAATTTATAGCGCCAACCCAAGGTTTACTTTCAGGTTGTTTCAGGAAGGAGTTTACCTGATTACTGTTAAGCTTCAGCACGTTACCAGGAACCTCAATTAAATAGCTCAAACCCGGCACAATACAATTTAATTTGTGCCGGGTTTTATGATAAACTCGCACATTTTTGAGCAGCCCAATTAAATTTTAAATATTATTAACTACGCATTTAACAATTATTTATCCAATGAAAAAAGTGTTTCTTTTAAGTGCATTACTTACTTTATGTTTTGCCGCAAGCAGTAATGCACAACAAACCGAAGTGTTTAACAAAAAAGGCTATAAGTTAACTTTCGAGAATCAGGATGCCAGTTTTAGTCCCGAACTTAAGAATAAATTGGTTGAAACCTTTTATACCGTTTATCCAAAACTGGCAAAAGCTTACAATAAAAAAACCTTAAAAAGTGTAACTTTTGTTATTGACACGGCCTACAATGGTGTTGCCGCTACAGCCGACGGTCGTGTTGTTTTTAGTTCAAAATACATGACAAAACACCCGCATGATATTGATGTGGTTACACATGAGGTAATGCATATTGTACAGGATTATGGCCAAAGCACAGGTCCGGGATGGCTGACAGAAGGTATTGCCGATTATGCCCGCTACAAATTTGGGGTAGATAACGAAGGAGCCAAATGGGCATTGCCTGCTTTTAAAGCAACCCAAAGCTATGAAAATAGCTACCGCATTACTGCCCGTTTCCTCGTGTGGATAGAGAAAAACATTAAACCCGGCCTGGTAAAAAATTTGGATGCCCAGTTACGCAACCATACCTTTACCAACGATAGCTGGAAACAAGAAACCGGCAAAACGTTAGATGAACTTTGGACAGCCTATGCGGCCAATCCGGTTATTGAAGCATAACCAATTCACATCATTATATGAAGTTAAGTAATAGTATAAAAGCAATTTGCCTGGGGCTGTTGTGCAGTCTGGGTATATCAGCCTATGCGCAAAGTAATAAACCGGTAAAAACGCTGGCGCAATTGCAACAGGAATTTGTTGACCTGCGTTTTGGCATGTTTATTCATTTTAATATTCCAACTTATCTGAATCAGGATTGGGCCGATCCCGAGGCATCACCCGCTATCTTTAATCCAACAAAGCTCAATTGCGATCAGTGGGCTAAAGCGGCAAAATCCGCCCATATGAGCTATGGCTGTATTACTACCAAGCATCATAGTGGTTTTTGTATCTGGGATACCAAAACTACCGATTATAACGTAATGAACAGTCCGCTCAAAAGGGACGTAGTTAAAGAATACGCGGATGCCTTTAGGGCTAACGGGCTGAAAGTGTTTTTATATTACTCTATTCTGGATACGCATCATCGCTTAAGACCCAATGGCATAACGCCTAAACATATTGATATGATCAAAGCCCAGATCACCGAATTGCTGACTAAGTATGGTGATATCGGCGCGCTGATTATTGATGGTTGGGACGCGCCATGGTCAAGAATATCTTATGACGATGTGCCTTTTGAAGAGATATACCGTTTGGTAAAATCATTGCAAACCAATTGCCTGGTGATGGATCTTAACGGCGCTAAATATCCTGCCGAGGGCATGTTCTATACAGATATTAAAACTTATGAACAAGGAGCTGGTCAGCACATTTCAAAAGAGAACAATAATATGCCTGCGCTTTCCTGCTATCCGCTGCAAAGGCATTGGTTCTGGAACTTATCTGATCCTACCGATGCAGTAAAAGATCCGGTTAAATTGGTGAACGATAATATCATTCCTTTTAATAATGTGGATTGTAATTTTATCCTGAATGTAGCGCCTAATCGTGATGGCCTCATTGATGATAATGCTCTTGCAGCTCTCAAAAAAATAGGGGAGATATGGAAGAACGAAGGCCCTGTGGCTAAACTGCCTAAACTGGAAGCTCCAATTATTTCATCAAATCTGGCTAAAAATCAATTCTCCAACTCCAGCTGGAGTGATGATTCCAATATTATGGATTTTGCCAATGATGATGATTTCCATTCTTCATGGATATCAAATCCAACCGTAAAAAATCCATGGTACGAGATCACCTTCAAACGTGATCAGGGCTTTAATGCTATAGCCATTACCGAAGAGAAACCAAACATCACCAAACTTCACCTGGAATATTGTGATAATGGTACCTGGAAACCATTATTTGCGGGTGAGAATAAAAATAAAGTGAAAATATTCCGCTTTGACAGGGTATGGGGTAGTAAGATACGTGTATCTGTTGATGCGGCCGATCACCAGGTATCTATTGCCGAAGTTGGCGTTTATAATGAAAGAAGATAATAAATAACCTAATAAACATTAACCTGAAACCTGCAGTTTCATCACATCTAAATTATAACTAATGAAAGCACTTTTTAGCGCCATTTTGGTTTCGCTTTGCGTGAGTACTTATGCACAGCAAACCGGAACGGTCAGTAATCCGGTGGATTACATCAATCCCTTGATGGGCACCGATTCCAAGCCCGATCTGTCTAATGGCAACACTTATCCGGCTATTGCCTTACCATGGGGCATGAACACATGGACACCGCAAACTGGTAAGATGGGCGATGGCTGGCAATATACTTATGCAGCCGATAAAATACGCGGCTTTAAACAAACCCACCAGCCAAGCCCCTGGATGAATGATTATGGGCAATTTGTAATTATGCCGGTTACCGGTAAGCTGCGTTTTGATCAGGACGATCGTGCCAGCTGGTTTTCGCATAAGTCAGAAACGGCCAAGCCTTATTATTATAGTGTTTACCTGGCCGACGCGGATGTGACTACAGAGATTACTCCAACCGAACGTGCCGCGCAGTTCAGGTTCACTTTCCCTAAGTCTGACAGCTCATTCATCGTTGTTGATGCTTTTAACCGGGCATCATACATCAAAATATTGCCGAAGGAGCAAAAGATCATCGGTTACAGTACCCGCTATGCCCGTGGTAAAATGACCAATTTTAAAAACTATTTTGTTATTTATGTAGATAAGCCTTTTATACTGGCTAAAGCATGGCATGATAAAACCATTGCCCATGATTCACTGGAGATCAGCAGCGCTCATTCCGGCGCGGTCATCGGCTTTAAAACAGCAAAAGGCGAAAAGGTACACTTGAAAGTAGCCTCCTCATTTGTAAGCTTTGAGCAGGCAGAGCTTAACCTGAAACGCGAGCTGGCCAACGATAATTTTGATGCCACCTGCCAAAAAGCCAAAGCGGTGTGGAATAAAACCCTGAGCCGGATTAACGTAGAGGGCGGTAGCATCGACCAAACCCGTACTTTTTATAGCTGCATGTACCGCATGCTGTTTTTTCCGAATAAATTATATGAACTGGATGCACAGAATAAGATAATACATTACAGCCCCTACAATGGCAAGGTAATGCCAGGTTATTTATTTGGCGGTACCGGCTTTTGGGATACTTTCAGGGCGCTTTATCCGTTCCTAAACCTGGTTTATCCATCTATCAATAAAGAAATGCAGGAAGGTTTGATCAATGACTATAAAGAAGGCGGCTGGCTGCCCGAATGGTCGAGCCCGGGTTATGCCGATATTATGGTGGGTAATAATTCAGCCTCGGTTGTTGCCGAAGCCTATCTGAAAGGGTTGCGTGGGTATGATATCAACACCTTGTATGACGCGTTGGTTCACGGTGCCAATAACGAGGGTCCGATATCAGCCACAGGGCGTTATGGTGTAAAATATTATAATGAGCTGGGTTATGTGCCGTATGATGTAAAGATCAATGAGAACGCAGCCCGTACGCTTGAATATGCATATGATGATTTTGCGATTTATCAATTAGGAAAAGCTATAGGCAAACCAGAATCTGAAATTGCCATCTACAAAAAACGCAGCCAAAACTATCGTAACCTGTTTGACCCTGCTACAGGCTTAATGCGTGGCAAAAATAAAGACGGATCTTTTGAAACACCATTTAACCCTTTCAAATGGGGCGATGCCTTTACCGAAGGTAACAGCTGGCATTACAGCTGGAGTGTTTTTCATGATATCCAGGGATTGATAAACCTGATGGGTGGCAAACAAAAATTTGTAACCAAACTGGATTCGGTATTTACCATGCCACCTGTATTTGACGATAGCTATTACGGTGGCGTGATCCACGAGATCCGTGAAATGCAGATAGCGAATATGGGCCAGTATGCTCATGGTAATCAACCGATACAGCATATGATATATCTGTATAACTATGCCGGTGAACCCTGGAAAACCCAGTACTGGGCACGCGAAACCATGAACCGTATGTACAAAGCTACGCCTGATGGTTATTGCGGTGATGAAGATAATGGTCAAACATCGGCATGGTATGTGTTCTCGGCCATGGGTTTTTACCCGGTTTGCCCCGCCAGTGATCAGTATGTTTTGGGTGCGCCATTATTCAAAAAACTAACCCTGACACTGGAAAACGGTAAGCAGGTAGTGATCAATGCACCTACTAATAGTGCACAGAACCGTTATGTACAAACTTTTACTGTTAATGGTAAAACGTATAACCCAAATTGGTTGAGTCATAAAGCATTGATGCAGGGCGCGGTTATTAATGTGGGTATGGGAGCAACGCCAAACAAAAACCGGGGTACGCAAGACAAAGATTTTCCATTTTCTCTGTCAGAGAAAAACTAATTATATAACATGAAACATTTATTCACTGCTTTTTTATTGGGTACGGCTTCTATAGCCAGTGCGCAAACACATCCGGCAGAAAAACTGGTACAATACGTTAACCCCATTATAGGTACGCAACGTATGGGGCATACTTATCCCGGAGCTACCGTGCCTTTTGGTATGGTGCAGCTAAGTCCCGAAACGGATACGGCCAGCTATGAGCTCAACGGTCACTATAACCCAGATGTGTATAAATACTGCGCCGGTTATCAGTATGATGATAAAACCATTGTAGGTTTTAGTCATACCCATTTTAGTGGTACAGGGCACTCCGATCTGGGCGATTTCCTGATCATGCCTACTGTTGGGCCGCTAAAATTGAATCCGGGCACTGCGGATAAACCAGGAAGCGGCTACCGCTCTGCTTTTTCGCATCAGAACGAAGTTACCGAGGCTAATTATTACAAAGTAAAGCTGGATGCCAGCAACATTATTGCCGAGATGACCACCACCACTAGGGTGGGCTTTCATCAATATACTTTCCCCAAATCAGATCAATCGCACATTATTCTTGACCTGATGGCGGGCATCTATAATTACCCTGACAAAAATGTGTGGACCTACCTCAAGGTATTGAACGACTCTACCGTAGTAGGTTATCGCCAAACCAATGGCTGGGCGCGTACCCGTTCGCTGTATTTTGCCATGAGTTTCTCTAAACCGTTCTTTCAGCATGGTTTCAAGAAATATGATAAACGCGAAGTTTACGGAGGTTTCTGGGGTAAGTTCAATCAAACCAAAAACTTCCCCGAAATAGCTGGTCGTCAGATCAGGAGCTACTTTGATTTTAAAACCGAAGAAGGTGAAAAGATCAAGATCAAATTTGCTATATCGCCGGTAAGTACGGATGGAGCGCTCGATAACATGCGCACCGAACTACCAGGCTGGGATTTTGATAAGGTAAAAAACGATGGACAGCAACAATGGGAGCAGGAACTGCACAAAATTGTGATCCAAGGCAGCAAAGAGACTAAAGAAAACTTTTATACCTCCATGTACCACGCCATGATTAACCCAACCATTTATATGGATGCGGACGGTCAGTACGAAGGGCTTGATAAGAATGTGCATAAGGCGGATGGTTTTACCAACTACACCACCTTCTCTATGTGGGATACCTACCGTGCTTTGCACCCGCTGTTCAATATTATTGATCCTAAGCGCAATGCGGATATGGTACAATCTATGATGGCGCACTTTGATCAAAGTCCGGAAAGGATGCTGCCTATATGGTCAAACTCAGGCAACGAAAACTGGTGCATGAGCGGCTACCACAGCGTAACAGTACTGGCTGATGCTGTTGTAAAGGGTAATGCTCCGTTTGATGCCAACAAGGCACTGGATGCCTGCGTGGCTACTGCCCGTCACCGCAATTATGAGGGAATAGGGGAGTATATGGACAGAGGCTATATTCCGGATGAAAAAAGCGGCGTATCGGTATCTTCAACCCTGGAGTACGCTTTTGACGACTGGGCTATCGCGCAGATGGCCAAAAAGCTGAACCGTAATGATATTTACGAGGAGTTTATCAAACGCTCACAGAACTATAAAAACGTATATGATGCCAAAGCAGGCTTTATGCGCCCAAGATTAGCTGATGGCACCTTCCGTCAAAAGTTTGATGCATTGAGCACCATTAACGAAGGTTTTATTGAAGGTAACTCCTGGAACTACACCCTATTCGCTCCGCAGGATCCGGAAGGATTGATCAAGCTGATGGGGGGCAACAAACGTTTTGTAGGTTATCTTGATTCGTTATTTACCATGAATTTGCCTGATAAATATTTTGCCGAAACAGAGGACATTACCCGTGACGGTATTATCGGCAATTATGTACATGGTAACGAGCCATCGCACCACGTAGCTTATTTATACAACTGGACAGACAAGCCCTGGAAAACACAGGAACGCATCCGTATGATATTGCCACGCATGTACAAACCAACACCAGATGGTTTAGGTGGTAACGATGATACCGGACAGATGAGTGCATGGTATATTTTCAGTTCACTGGGTTTTTACCCGGTAGCGCCAGGGTCCGATCAGTATTCAACCGGTAGCCCGGCGATTAATGGTGCGGTGATCAACCTGGATAACGGCAAAACGTTTACCATCAACGTTAAAAACCAAAGCCCTAAAAATGTTTACGTACAAAAAATGGAGCTGAATGGTAAAGTACTTAACAGTCTTTTCATAAGCCACGCCGATATTATGAATGGCGGCGAGATCACTTACTATATGGGATCAAAACATAAGTAAAACTACAGATCGTGCTATAAAAAAGAGGTTGTATCATTCATCATGATCAGCCTCTTTTTTATTTGATGTAGTTTTGGATTAGATTGACAGAATTAACCAAAAAGTGGGTTAACATGGGTTTACACTTTTTATGGTTTGAATTGATTTATTTTATTGATAATCAAATTGTTAAATATATTTTATCGTCAAAAAGTGGGTTTGAATGTAAACCCACTTTTTGTATAAATATGGTCAGCTCAATTTTAATTCATAGGTGGCACAATACTTCGCTGTTTGATTCTTTGACTTCGGACGACTATGCCTGTAGTTTAAAACTACACATAGCCGATTGGTAATAGCCCGATGAAAGGGTATGATGAATAAATAATATGCCAAAAGTGCACTGTCATCCAGCCCCGTCGAAGGGTAGAGCGCAGAGGCCCAGCCCACCATGCTTCGACGGGGCTCAGCATGACATCCTTTTTGTTGCATAACTGCCACTCGATGAACTCCTCTCCTACAGGGAGAGGAGTTTAAATATAGTAAGTTAACGAATTTTGTGAACCCCAATAGGGGTTGAAGCTTTGTAGAAAAGCATCAGTTTTTAAGTTAGTGCCATAGGTACTATACCCAGGTTGCATACCTACGGCATGCTTAATATCATCTTTTTGTTAGCTACAAAGCTTTTACTCCTATGGAGTAATTCTAATCTAATGAAATTGTGAAGGAGGGCTATTATCTCTCTACCCTCACACTTATTACTCCTTTAGCCGGGATCGTAAAACGATTCCCTAACTCCTTCAGCTTATCCTCCATTAAATTACTTTCCCAAATTTTAATAGCGGGTACTGTATTCGGGGTGATAGCTGCTTCAATATCGGTATCGCCGCTGTTTACCAATTGGGCTATTACGCCTAATCCATCATCGGTAGGTTTGATGGCCTCTACATAGATGTTATTGCCTGTTATTTTAAAGAACAGGCCTTTTTCCGGCGCACCAGGGGTAGTAGATACAACCAGAGGTTGATGGTTGTTCAATCCGGTTTGGTTGGCCTTAAAGCTGTTAAAACCACCTTCATGGGCTTGTATAAAGTAATGGAAAGTAGCTTTGCCTTCCTGGTCTGCACGGAAATTAGTATGCCACAGGTTATTCATCACCCAGGAATACAAAACTGGTGATTGTGGGGTGAACGAAAGCCATTGTGGTGCATGATGTAAGCCACCCAGCAGGTTGCCGGTAGTAATGTTACCTATCTCAAATAAGGGCGCATCCGGGCTCGACCAGGTGATACCGTAAGCGCTGTTAGATACATCAACCCAGCGCTGCATGGTAAACCAGTTGTGGTTGGCATAAGGTAGCTGATCGGCCTCGGCACGGGCACTGCCCCATGGGATGCTGTAACGCACTTGAGCTGCGGGTACATTGAAAGGAAATGCAAAATGTACACTCTCCTTATGTCTGATAGCTGTTTTATCTATGGTATTGATGAGTTCTACCTGATCCAAGCCACTTACCAGCCTTACTTCGCGGGTAAGGCCATTGGTGCCGGGTGCATCCGAAGTAATAAGCAGGCTTACTACCAGCGGCCCGTTTTCTTTGATGCTGATGTGGGTATTGGAGCTGCTTACGAGTTTCTTTAATGAATCGCCCGGCATATACATATATTGGTTTAGCCCGGCAGAATCAGCAGCAACATAATTACGGACAGATGTCCCTTTGATTAGCTTTACAATATTACCATTTTTGGCATCCACAGCAACGGTATAAATGCCGTTACTTAAACTACTACCGGTAATCTTAGCCTTACCATTGCCTAATGCTTTACCTGTATTAATGGTATATGAACTTTTACCCAACGCAGGTACAGCATCTGCCACAAAAGCTAATTCCCCGCTGCTTAAACGTTGGGAAGGGATCTTTTTACCTGTTGCATCTTTAACCAGGTCCCCGGTTTTGCTGAGGTTGGCAGGGACGTAAACTACATCGGTTCGGGGCCAGTTAGTAGTGTTATATACATCGATGGCATTAGTTTGTGTTGTAGCAGGTTTTAAGGCTTCGGTCATCAGTGAATCTACTTGTTTATCGGCACGCAGTGCATAGCCTTGTTTTACGTTCCATTCACTTTTTACCTTTTCGTTATCGGGTTCGCCTACGCTGTTATAGGCTCCCCAGGTATGTTCGTTGTACAGCAAAAGGTTTTTCCAGGTATCGTCAAAAGCGTCAGCAGGATAGACCGCTTTGTTACGAATGGCCCAGATGGCCCCGGTTTGCTTCAACCTGTCGGATGTTACACGGCTCAAAGCGGTTTCGCGTGCTGCCGATGACACACCGTCGGTCCAGTATTCGGTGTAATCGCCTGTAAAAGAAGGGATATCATTTTTATACTGTTTTTCCAGGTCGTTAAAAAACTGTTTTACCGAAGTGATCACCAATTTGGGCGAAGTATAATGCTCGTTCCATGCTTTTACAGCATCCGGCAGTTCCGGGTCGATGGGGGCATTATCGCTCATGGCCCAGGTGAGTATGGTCATGTTATACGGAAAATTATTCTGCTCCAGGCCGCCCAGGTATTGGAAAAGGTAGGGGTTCAGGAAGTTTTCTTCGGGGTGACTGGTATAATAAGGTTTAGGATCATCAATAGTAAAAAAGTTAGGGATTTTATCGCCTTTGAGCTGATAACCGATAGAGTAGGGCTGGCATTGCCAGAACAATAATTTTTGTTTACCCGATGGCGATAACCAGTAAAAAGGCTTATCCTGCCATTTGGCCAGGTTGCCGATACGGTCGGACGCGTTGGGGCCCGATAAAAAGTAGTGGATACCGGTCTGTTCGGCCTGAGCGGCTAATCCCCATGAAGCTCCCGGTACATCACCCTGAAACATAGTATGGATCTCGATGCCCTGCTCGCGTGCTAGTTTTTGCGATTTGGCAAACATCTGCATCAATTGACGGGAATCGGTCATGCTGGTATTGATATTGCCGTAGGCGCCATCCAGGTTGATCCAACCCTTTTTTACGGCATTCCAAAAGCGGGCCTTCTTTTCGGCGCTGGCTTGTTTCAGGTAATTGTCTACTACCCATATAGCTTCGGTTGTCCATTTATAACGGGCCTCGACAGGATAGTTCTGTGTTTTTTCGGCCAGGTTGATAGACTCATCAATGTTGTCCATATGCAATTTAAGCACCTTGGCCTGTGTGTTGGTATAGCCAATGTCAACATGTGAGTGCGGCAGCACATAAACCGTCCAGTTATCACGAGCCGGCTCCACAATACAACGGGCCGGATAGGTTTGTCCGCCATAGGTTAAAATAACAGTAGCTTGGGTAGCAATTTTTATAGCAGGGCCGGGTAAGGGCACCTCAAAAAACTCCAATCCGGTGGTACTGGCCGGTATAGCGATATGATCGGTATGGGCATTAAATGAAACCGACAAGCTGCCTGCATTATAACTTTTACCATTTCTGAAAAGGAGCCGTACCATACGCCTGTTTTCGCCACGATACTTTACATAAGCCACCGTAGGCTGCAGGGTTATGGAGTTAAAAGCCGGTTGGGCTTTTTGTCCATAGGCGCCTGTAGCCACGGTGCTCAGTAAAAACAGAATAGTGATAAGGCAGAAACTTTTTATACCGGATTGTCGTCTTTTCATTATAATGCAAGTAGTTAAAATTTAACGGGATAATTTAATATGTTATAATGTACAAACATATAATATAAAATGGATTTATCAAGACATTTTAATAGTATTAATCCTTTAGCTTTTTATATCGTCAAACGAAAAGCCCCTTAAGCGAGTTGATCCTTTAGAAAAGCCATTTTACCAAACCATAATCTACCTAAATCATGAAAAAGTATTTATTTGTCCTGCTCCTTGGTTTTACGACCATGGGAGCGTTTGCTCAAGCCCATAAATTAACTATCTATAGTTCTTTTGATGAGCGGTATTGTGTAGTGCAATATCCTAACTATGACAAGCTTTATCCCGATAGCATAAAGACCGCCGTCATGATCGATTACAAAGAAAAATATAAAGTTGTTTTCCCCAATACCTTAATTTTAAGAATGAACCAGGACGGCTGGAAATTAGTATCCGTAATTGTAAAACCGACTACCTTTAGCGGATCTAATGGATTTGCTAATATATATTCTACAACTGAATATTTAATGAGCAAAGAAATTTTGTTGGATGATGCCGCTGTGAATTTATATCTGCAAAATTTAAGCAAGCTAAAATAAAGGTTATAAAAAAAGCGGTGCATTATTCAATAATGCACCGCTTTTTTTATCGAACGAAATTAATTAAACAACATACCCGGCATAATTTCTTTTTTGCCAGCTGAGCCCGGTGCTGCTATAAAAACACGCAGCGGAGTTTGCCTAACCCGGTATGCTCCCGGTACAACTGCAGGTGCGTTGTAAATATATTTTACTTTAATAATGTGGAAACCTTTTGCCAATAGAAGGGCAGGCTCACTTTCGGTTATTTTTTCACCATCAATAAATACCTGGGTATCGGTGTATGATGCTGTGCTGAAATTGTAGGCACCATCGGCAGGGATGTTGATATAGCCGCTGTACACCGCGCCAAAATTGGGGTTATCTTTTTTGAAAGTTTCGGCGTTTAAACGATCCGTAACGGCCGAATCCGGAGCACTGGCATAATCCAGCTGCTCGGGTGTGGTAAATTTACTTTTGATGAGTTTATAGCTTAGGCCGGGTTTATTGGCGGTATAGTTTGCCGCAGGCATCAGTGCCCGGTTATACATCAATATTCGGGTAGCTATACTACGGCGACCGGTTGGTGTGATTACGCGCGTTTTAAACTCACGCTTTTCATTGGGCGGTACTATAATAGTTACGGGCGAAGAGTATTCCCAATCGGTATCCAGTGGATCGCGGCCGTTATAGGTAATGAAGATCCGGGCTCCGGGTACTACAGATTTGGGGGCGAAGGTAAACTTATCACCAAAAACCATGGTATCGATAACAGGCAGGGCTGTAGGTACACGGTAATTGTAATGCATGGCCTCTAAGCGTGCGAAATGTTTGGCCAGTCGTACTTCCGAAAAATTGGTATAGTCTTTATTTTTAGGCAGGCTCCAGGCTACTTCTGAAAGGGCAAACAATCGTGGCAATATCTGGTATTGCAATTTGGCCACGGTAGGTACATACTCCGTCCACAGGTTGCCCTGTGTGCCTATCACATATTTTTGTTCATCGGCTGTTAATTCTTTGGATACGGGATCGTAATTATAAGTTTCGTCCAGGGCCGCATAACGGCCAAACGAAACTGGCTCCTGTGGCGATCCGCTTTGGTAATGATCAAAGTAGTTGCCGGTTGTTTGCGGTGTCATGATCACATTGTGTTTTTGATGGGCTGCGGCGATACCTCCGGCCTCACCCGTCCAGCTCATTACGGTAGCGTTTGGGGCCAGACCGCCTTCCAGTATCTCATCCCAGCCAATAATACTGCGGCCTTTGGAATTCAGGAACTTTTCGATGCGTTGTATAAAATAGCTTTGCAGTTCGTGCTCATCCTTCAGGCCTTTTTCCTTGATCAGTGCCTGGCAAAAAGCCGATTCTTTCCAGGGCTGTTTGCCAGCCTCGTCGCCACCAATGTGGATATATTTGCTTGGAAAAAGTGCCATCACCTCGGTCAGCACATTCTCCAGGAAAGTAAAAGTTTCTTCGGTAGGGCAGTAAATATTGTTGATGTCGCGAGCCGGGATCTTGCTATCAGCAGGCGACTCGCATCTGAGTTCGGGATAGGCACGTAAAGCAGCCTCGGAATGCGCGGGCATTTCAATTTCAGGAATTACGTTGATATAACGCTGTGCCGCGAATTTCACCACATCACGGATATCATCCTGGGTATAAAAACCGCCATATGATAATGAATCGGGCCAGTCGCGATTACTGCCAAAGGATGTTTGCAGCCTGTATGCACCTACCTGGGTTAACTTGGGATATTTTTTGATCTCGATACGCCAGCCCTGGCCATCCACCAGATGCCAATGAAAATTATTCAGCTTATAAGCGGCCATCAGTTCGATCACCTTTTTTACTTGTGGCACAGTAAAAAAGTGACGCGATACATCCAGCATCATACCCCGGTAGCCAAATCTGGGGCTGTCTTCAATAGTCACACAGTTGAATTTTTCGGTACCCGAAGTTTCTACCGGGAATAACTGCATCAGTGTTTGAATGCCGTAAAACATGCCGGCATCTTTACCAATAATGATTATGCGGTGCGGGGTAATGGTTAGTTTATAGCCTTCTTTAGGCAGCGCTGCTGATCCTTTAGCGGTTAGTACGAGCGTGGTGCCTTTGGTTGATTTTACCTTAGGGTTGTATTTAGATAGCTTGTTATTGAAGTGCCGGCTATTCAGCAGGAAATCTTTCAGGAAAGCGACGTTTCTGTCTTTGATATTGTCTGCCTTGATCTGTGTTAACTGGCTGAACACAAAAGTGCCCTGGGATTTAGTTATAGAAGCAGGCGCGGGAATGATCCCCAAATGAGGGTCATCGGTTGGCGTTTGTGCCTTTACCTGGCTTGTCAGGATCAGGCAACTGAAAATAGTAAGCAGGAACTTTAGTCGTGGAGTGTAGTTTGGATTCATGATAAAGGTAAAATGATGAATAACCCGGATTGTTCTGTGCTAAAATACTTTATAATAATTTAATCATCAGCATAATGATGGATGTAACAAATTATTGACAATCTAAAATTTAGCAAAAGGTAACTTAAAGTTAAAATGGTGGTTTGTGGTTTTGCATAGAATATTAATAACTTTAACATCAGGAACCACCAATTAAAAACATCCAATTATGAACACACAGGAAGTAGCTAATGCATTAGTACAGTTTTGCCGCGAGGGTAAAAATTTTGAGGCCATGAATGAGCTTTATGCCGATGATATAGTGAGCCAGGAGCAGGAAGGCGGGTATCAGGAATTTACAAGGGGCAAAGAAGCTGTATTGGAAAAATCAAAACAATGGCATGAATCCGTGGAAGAAATACATGGCGGCACCATTTCTGACCCGATAGTAACCGGAAACTTTTTTGCCGTTACCATGGAGATGGACATCACCTTTAAGGGAATGGGTAGGGTTAATATGCAGGAGATATGCGTATATGAAGTGAAAGATGGTAAAATTGTGTATGAAAGATTTTTTTATACTGTACCCGGACAATAACCAAATTAACCAATTATAAAGCTAAAACCCCGAGACACCTGTCCCGGGGTTTTTTGTTGGAGTTTTTTATGCTAATGAAATTTGCTCTTTTGCTACCTGCTTTTACCTGTAAGTAATTTCTCTTTTGAAAAGTCTGTCGAGTTGCCTTTCCTTTTTACCATTGGGTTTTAGCGTAGTTTTATATATTTTTTGTTCAATCCAATTACCGGTTTTATCGTACCGGTATTCGAATTCGTAAAGATTTACCGAGCCATTTAAATTTTTTGTACTAGAGCTAAGAACATCATTGTATTGATTGTAATTGCTTTTGTCCTCACTAGAGGTAATCACATCAAAACGAATCTTTGATGTGTCGGAAGTAACTTTAGTCCCATCATTTTTGAATACAGAGATAACCACCGTGTTTTTATCATAATTATATTCAGCTGTCTCTTTTCCGGTTGGGTTATTATTGGCATCAAAAAGAACCAATTCCGTAGGATCGCCTTTGCTGTTATTAACTATTTTTACAACATCAATGATCTTTCCATTTGCGGTACTATCGATGGTCCCTGTCAGAAAGCCGTGCTCATCGTATTGATGACTGGCAATTTCCTTGCCGCGGCCATATTTTAACCATCTTTCAAATATCCGTGAGCGTTTAAGGTGCCTGGTGGTATCATTGATATAGGTGAGTTTGGCTGTGAGTATCCCATCCTGGGTGTACCGTTCCTCGGTCAATAGCATTCCGGCGACATCAAATACTTTTATATTTTTTGCTGTCTCCGTATGGCTGGGCGAATAAAAGGTGTTTTCCTCAATGATCTGCTTTGGTTTCCCAAATTTATATTCGCGGCTATCATTCATATGCAAAGCCGTATAAAGACTTTGTGAGTAACAAATTGTTGAAACAGAAAGTAACAATAGTAATACTATAGATTTTGTCATGTATCAAATTTAAACAATAATTTATCTAATGTATGCTACCATTCAAATTTCTTGCGCTTCCATGTTTTTACAAAACGCTGTTTTAGTTTATCGGTGTATTTTAACATCTTTACAGGTACAAAACATATAATTCAAAAATATCTATGCAATACTGGTTAGTCAAATCGGAACCCGTAAAATACAGTTGGGAAAAGTTTAATAAAGATGGACGTACTTTTTGGGATGGTGTGCGTAATTATCAGGCACGTAATAATTTACGATTGATGAAAGAAGGCGACCTGGTATTGTTTTATCATAGTAACGATGGCAAGGCTGTAGTAGGTATAGCCAAAGTGGTGAAAGAGTTTTACCAGGATCCTACTACTTCAGACCCTAACTGGGTGGTGGTTGATCTGTCGCCGGTTGAAACCTTGAAGAACCCGGTAACCCTGGAAACCATTAAGGCCGATGAACAACTAAAAGATGTGGGCCTGGTTAGGCAGGGCCGTCTTTCGGTAATGGGTTTAAAGCGCGAAGAATTTGACCGTATATTAGAACTGGGCAGTTAATGGAAACCCATATCGTTAACTTCAACTTATTTAAAAGCCGTCGTAAAATGATGGCTTTTACTGTTTTTGTGATGCTGATGCCCTGGCAGCTTAAGGCCCAGGATGTTTTTAAAGGCTATGAAAGCCTGTTTACCGTTCCGGAGGGTTATGTTGTAAAACATACCGCAAAGGCCCCGGTAATTGATGGGGATGTTGATGAGCCCATATGGCAACAAGCCAAATGGACAAACGATTTTGTAGATATTGAAGGCAACCTGAAACCCAAACCACCATTGCAAACCAATGTGAAAATGCTTTGGGATGATAGCTGCCTGTACATAGCTGCCCGCTTGTATGATCCGCATGTGTGGGCCAAACTCAAAAAGCACGATGAGGTGATTTTCATGGATAACGATTTTGAGCTGTTTGTTGACCCCTTGAATACCGGGCATCAGTATTACGAAATAGAGGTTAATGCGCTGAATACTATTTTCGACTTATTCTTGTCAAAACCATACCGTAATCGTGGTGCCGCCATATCGGGTTGGGATGCCCCGGGTTTGCGTACGGCTGTAAAAATACGTGGTACACTCAATGACGCGAGTGACACAGACCAGGGCTGGACGGTTGAAATGGCCATTCCCTATAAAGCGCTTAACCCGGGTTTCAGAAGAGTAGTGCCACAAAATGGAACGCTATGGCGGATCAATTTTTCGCGGGTTGAGTATGATACAAACATCCGGAATGGCCAATACGTGAAGGTAAAAGATGCCACTTCGGGCCGTGACCTGCCCGAGCATAACTGGGTATGGTCGGCCCAGGGTTTAATCAATATGCATTACCCCGAACGCTGGGGATACCTGCTGTTCAGTGATCATCAGGCCGATGATGTGGTATTTGAAATGCCCTACACCGAACTGCAAAAACAATATCTATGGCTGGTTTATTACAAGCAAAAAGAGTGGCAAAGGCAAAACCATAGTTATGCGCAATCATTAAAAGAATTGGGATTGGAAAGTAGTTATAACATTTTAAAAAAATTTAATAACTTACAACTCGAAGCTACTAAACACCAGTTTATGGCTTTAATTACCGATGAGGAAAATAAAATAACTTATACCATTAATCAGGATGGATTTGTTGAACCTTTAACCACCAATCACCAAACGCCATGAACAAGCGCGAATTTTTAAAAGCCGGTTTAGTAGCTACCGTCGCATCTCAATTACCTGTAAAAAGCCAGGCAAAAGAACCTGTTGCTGTCAATAAGAAAAAGGCCATGAAAAATTGGATCTGGATCAATCCTAACCTAAAGGATACGGACGAGGATCTGAAAACCAATTACGCGGCCTACAAAGCAGCAGGCATTACCGGGATATTTTTTGAGAACGACAGCGAAAGACACTTCCGTGCCGCGAAAGCCGCGGGTATCGAGGCTCATCGCTGGATATGGACTTTTAACCGTGCCGAAAGAGTGGCTGATCATCCGGAATGGTACAGCAAAAGCCGTAACGGTGATTCCTGTGCCGATAAACCGCCATATGTACAGTATTATCGCTGGCTTTGCCCTTCGCGCCCCGAGGTTCAGGAGTATTTAACCAGTACCGTTAACGAGATATTGACCAAGGATTATGTTGATGGCATCCACCTGGATTATGTGCGTTATTGTGATGTGATACTCCCTGTAAACCTGTGGGATAAATACAAAATTGAACAAACCAAAGAACTACCCGAATACGACTTTTGCTATTGCGAAGTTTGCCAGGCCAAATTCAAAGAGCAATACGGCAAGGATATTAAAGCTATTCAATATCCCGATGCCAGTCTGTCCTGGCGCTTGTTCAGGTATGGTAATATCATCAGGGTGGTGAATGCGATATCGGCAGTGGCCCATCAGCATAAAAAACCAATCACGGCGGCTGTTTTCCCAACGCCGGAAGTGGCACGCCGTAATGTGCGGCAAGACTGGACAAATTTTAAGCTCGATGGCGTTTGCCCGATGATATATCACGGCTTTTATAAAGAAAGCGTAAGCTGGATAGGTGATGCCGTTGCAGAAGGTATCCATGTACTCGATGGTAAGTTTCCACTGTACGCCGGTCTGTATCTTTCTGATTTTAATAATGATGAAGAAGTGCGCTCCGGTATTCAATATGCTTTAAAAAATGGAGCTTCGGGAGTATCCTTCTTTGGCCGGGTTACGCCATCAGTATTGGATATCTTGAAGCAGGAGAGCGCGGCATTTAAAGCATAAATTAAAGAACGTTTCGATAATACTATTTATAACGCCGTTTTGTTTATCAGAACGGCTTTGTAATTTTACAGCATAGCAATCTATACCATGAACTACAGAGATTTTAAAGGCACAGCCATTGCCGAAGTTGGATTAGGCACCTGGCAATTAGGCAGCGCCGACTGGGGCAATGTGAATGAATATGAAGCCATCAATATACTAAAAGCTTATACCGATGCCGGCGGCAATTTTCTGGATACGGCCGATGTATACGGCATGGGTGTGAGTGAAACCGTAATTGGTAAGTTTTTAAAATTGGTTGATCATAAAGTGTATGTAGCAACCAAGCTGGGGCGGCGTGGTGACGAACCAAACGGCTGGCCGCAGAATTTTACCTATGATGTGATGAAACGTCAGGTAGAAGATTCGCTGCGCCACCTGGATATTCCCCGCATATTCCTGGAGCAGCTGCATTGCATCCCTACAGAAGAACTGCGTTCGGGAAAAGTGTTTGATCATCTGCGTCAATTGCAGGAACAGGGGCTCATCATGCATTTTGGCGCCAGTGTCGAAACATCCGAGGAAGCACTGATCTGTCTGGAGCAGGAGGGTTTAGCGTCGTTACAGATTATCTTTAACCTATTCAGGCAACACGTGGCCGATGAGTTGTTTGCCAAAGCAGCCGAAAAGGGCGTGGCTATCATCGTGCGTGTACCATTAGCTAGTGGTTTGTTATCGGGTAAATTCATCGCGCAAACGCAGTTTGCCCAAAACGATCACCGTAATTATAATGCCAATGGCGAAGCTTTTAACGCCGGTGAAACATTCTCGGGTATTGAATTTAGTGAAGGTGTAAAACTATCCGATAAAATAAAAAGCTTGCTTCCCGATGACCGGATGCCGCAATGGGCCATTCGTTGGATATTGGATCATCCGGAGGTTACCACTGTAATACCCGGTGCATCTAAAGTAATACAGGTAAACAGTAATGTGGAAGCGGTAAAACTACCCCATTTATCAGCAGAGGCGCATCAGCAGTTAAGGTCGTTGTATGATGCAGAGATTGCGGGTAAAATAAGAGGTCATTTTTAAATATAGCGACTAACTATTAATTAATATTTGTCATTCTGAGCGAAGCGAAGAATCTGTTTTAGTGTATGCAAAGTTTACGAATAGATCCTTCGCTTCGCTCAGGATGACACCTAAAGGGCTTAATCTTTTACCCTCTCAGCTTATCCAAAAGATCACTAAGCACGGCTGCGTCTTCTTCGCTCAGGTTACCTTTCAGAATGTCCTTGGCTTTAAATTCATTATCCATTTTTGATAATATTTGTAAGCCCATCTCAGTGATGCGAATGTCAACAGCACGCCTGTCTTTATTATTGGTACAGCGCGAAACCAGTTCTTTTTGGATCAGGCGATCAACTATACGCGACGCGTCAGACATCTTATCAACCATACGTTCTTTCAGCAGGTTAATAGTAGCTGGTTTAGGGTATTGGCCCCTTAGTATCCTGAGGATGTTGAATTGCTGCTGTGTAATATTATATTTATCAAAATATATTCTAAAGTAGTTGCTTAACCAGCCTGCTGTATAGGCAATATTAATGGCTGCTTTATGATAATTATCTTCAAAATTTGTACTTTGTATTTCGTCGTCAATGCGCATAATTGGTAACAATCAATGAGATGCAAATATGTTTAATTAATTCTTAATTTGAGCTAAGCCTATACGTAAGCTGCGGGTGTTTCATTACATCCCGTTTTTATTTATTTCATTTTGAGGATCAGACCCTTCCGGTTTACCGTAATTCCAGGGGCAATGCAGGCATTTATTTTTACAGCAGTAACCCCGCTTTAAGTGGTACTCTTTTGTGAAAACAAAATTGCCGTCCTCATTGATGTAATAATCTATTCCTTCCTGTAGCATTTATTTAAACTGTTTGGCGCAGCCCATTAATAAGCCATACCATATTTAACATTTGCTGCCGCGATAAAACTTTTTAAACCTTAAATTTTAACACTTTTTGGCTCAAAAACGGGGTATAAACGGTTCAAAAATGTTCGAAAAAAAACGATTTTAACACTTTTTAACAAACTTCAACACGATTTTGAGGCGTTTTGAAAAGTTTAAAAAGTATTAATTAGTTGATAGTTAATAGTTTGAGATGAATAGTGCCCCTTTTTGATCATATTTATGCTTAGCTCAACAATAAGTCGCCTCTGAAAAGAGCGTTAGGACTATTGCTTAAACAAATTTACTAAAAAAATTGGTAATTATAAGGCAAGCTTTTAAAGCAGTTTTACAAAAATATCGTTGTTAAAATGGGCTTTCAGGTGACGGCCGTCGCCGTGGAGTGTCCATATTTGCTGGGGTTGGGTGCGGGTTATGGTTTCCAGGATATCGTTCCAGTCCACATGGTCGGATATAAAGAGGGTATCGCGCTGGTTAACCTGCAGGTTTTTCCAGCCCGAGGCAAAAAGCCGGGTTACACCAGTAGCCCTGATATAGCTATCAAACGTAAACGGTGGTACGATATAAACAAATTCATCCTGTACCTTCATCAACTTACGACCATAAATTTGATGCGGCCCCAGTACAACACCCATTTTTTGATAAATAGCATTGATGGGCATAATACGGTGGTGTACCAGTATCTTTTTCTGCGGCGCATAGGTGCTGATCAAGTTAATAAGCCGCTGACTTTTACCCAAACCATAAGCACCCAGCAGAATATTGGTTTTGATAGCATTGATCTTTTGTATCTCGGCAACCGGATCGGGGTGTATCACTTCAGGGTCGGCAAAGGTGCTTTCGGTGATCAGTACATCGGTGGTTACCCATTCAATAGGTTCGCAGGTATCATCGGCCTGTAGCTTATAATCGCCGGTGTACAGGTAGCGTGTTCCTTCGTATTCCATCAGTACCTGTGCCGAGCCCAGCATATGGCCGGCTGGTATCAGCGTAATGGTTATCCTGCCAAGGGTAAAAGGCTGGTTAAAATCTACTATATTAAACACCTTAGCCGCGGTACGGTCATACCGCAGCTGCATAATGTTTGCTGTGGCCCGGGTACAATAAACATCGTGGTTGCCGCTTACGGCATGATCGGCATGGCCGTGGGTTATCACCGCTATTTTGGCGGGTAATTTAGGATCCAGATAAAAATCACCGTATTTGCAATACAATCCCTTTTCATCTATCTGTACAAAATCGTCAATTATCATTTATATGGAAGCTTAAATTAGGAGCAAGGATTTATGGAGTAAGGAGCAAGGATTTTGTTTTGTCTTTGTTCTAAAAATCATTGTTCCTGCTATCCTTTTTCCTGCTGTGCGGCGAGGGCCAAGTATTGCTCGTGCAAAGCCAGCACCTGCGGGATCACCAGTTGCCTATCGTCATTGATAATTATATCATTGGCCAGTTGTTTCTTTTTTTCTTCGGTAAATTGGCGGGCCTCGCGGCTTTCCACTTCGGTACGGGTAATATGGTCGCGCTGTATAACGCGTGCTATACGGTTTTCCAGCGGGGCAGATACCAGTAAGCTGCGGTCGCACATTTTATAGGAGTCGCTTTCAAACAACAGGGCTGCTTCTTTGATCACATAGGGTGCATCCTTAATATGCAGTATCCAGTTATCAAAAGCCCTGAAAGTTGCCGGATGTACCAACGCGTTCAGTTTTTTGAGTTCGGCCTCGTTATTAAAAACTATACCGGCAATATGTTTACGGTTCAGGCTGCCATCTTCAAAGTATGATTCCGGGCCAAAGGTTTGTTTCAGGGCATCAATCAGTATAGCATCGGTCACCATTACTTTTTTAGCCTCATCGTCGGCATAAAAAACGGGTATGCCCAAAAGTTCAAAAACTTTGGCCACCGTAGTTTTGCCGCTACCTATATTACCTGTTAAACCTATTTTGAGCATTTGGGGAGCAAAGATAAGGGATTTTGTCTGAACCATGATTTTCATGATTAAAGGATTTTGGGATTAAAGATCATGGTAATCCTAAAATCCTTTAATCATGGCTCAGACAAAACCTTATTTCTTAATAATAAAATCAATATTAGCAGGGCTCACCTTTACAATTTTGCAAAATGGGGGTACCCGGGTCAGTTTTACGGGGAGGGTGGTGTAGCCGTGATCGCGCCAGAGGTCAAGATCGGCAGTGGCTTCAAACAGGTCCTCGGTCATGTCGCGATACCTGTTTAACGATGTGGTGAACGTTACCTTAACTCGTTGCGGAAACACCTTAACATTATCGTAATTATGGTTATTGATAAGTTTAACAGGCAGATCGAGCGTTTTTTCGGTAAACTCATCAACCGGGATGATCACCTGTACCGTTTTTGGGTATACATTTAAGTTCCCTTCCTTAACCGCTTGCAGGTTTACACGGGTATTCACGGTTTCGCCCACATCACTCATCTGCAGCGAATCTGTTTTCCAGAGGTTTATTTGTTTTAAACGTTCGGTAGGGCCGCTCACGGTGATGTATGCGGGTTTAATGATCATATTACCCGATACGGCAAATTGTTTGCGGTATTTGATACCCAGCATCAGTTGTACCGGTACTTTTTTTACTAAGCGGTTCGAGAAATCGAAGTATAGCGTATCCGGATCGATGGAAATGATCTGCTGCGTGATATCTTTATTCAGGTTAATCTGTTTGAGCTGTGAATTAAGTACTACATAGTTGCGGTTCTCCAGAGTCGAAAGATCAATAGTAATGGGCTTGCTTTCTTTATTCATGCTCGAAAAAAGCATTTGCCAGCCGGTGCCCTGTACGGTAGCATTCACGGTATCGGGCTGCAGGGAATGAAAAGCGCGTTTCTGCGGAGCGTTTTTATAGGTAAGAACTTCCTGTATGGTGTACGGCTGGGGGGTAGAGAGCGTAGTAAACAACCAGGCCACAACGGCCAGCACCAGGCAGGTAAAAAATGCCGATAAGCGCCTTCGTTCTGTAGCCGATAATTTTACTATTGCCATTCTTTTAGATTAAGGATCAAAGATAAAAAGACAAAAGATTATTTAAGCTGAAAGGATAAAGGCGAAAGGATAGAGGTAAAATACCAATTATCTTTCGCCCTTTTATCTTTTATAGCGGCAAAGAACTTTCAGTCCTTTGTCTTTGCTCCATTGGTCTTTTATCAACAAAAAGCCTTAGCTTTTTACAGCTACCGGAGGAGTGTTTAATGCTTTTGAAGCATCTAACGAGATAGCCGATTTGTCAAAACGGATCTTGCCGTTCTCTACCTCAACTAAAAAGGTGGTCTCGTTCAAATCAATGATACGGCCGTGGATACCGGCAGTAGTAACTACCTTATCTCCTTTTTTTAGTTCCTCAACATATTTCTTTTGATCTTTTTGCTTTTTAACCTGCGGACGGATCATGAAGAAGTAAAACACCACGATGATCAATACCATTGGTATCAACATACCAAAACCTCCGGAACCACCTGCTGGTGCTTGTAATAAAATAGTAGCTATCATTTTTTTAATTAATTGTTATTTTGTTAATACCTCACCAATAAGGTGTACCATAGTTTGTGCCGGTACGGTATTGGCGGTAATGGTTATTTGTTTGTCCTGTAAACCTGTTTTACCGGCACTGTTAAATACCACCTTAATTAAGCCGCTTTCGCCTGGTTTAACCGGGGTTTTAGGCCACTCGGGCGTAGTACAACCGCAGCTGGCAACCGCGTCTGTAATAATCAGCGGCGATTTGCCATCGTTAGTGAATTTAAAATCGTAACTAACTTTATCGCCTTGTTTGATCTTGCCAAAATCATGACTTTCTTTTTCAAACTTCATGACAGGGGCGGTAGCGGCGTTTGCTGTAGTTGCTGCAGGTGTTTTAGTTGCAGAACTATCGGCAGTGCTTGATGCCGCGCCATTGGCGGGTGTTTGGTTACAGGCCGATAATAATACGCCTGCGGTTAATAAGCTTAAAAATAATCGTTTCATCGGTTAAAATATTATTCTATTAGTCCTCGTCCTATTTTTTTGATTTTGTTCTCCCCTTTCAGGTCAATCAAAATCTTGTCTAAGATACCGTTTATAAATGAATTACTTTTAGGTGTACTGAACTCTTTAGAGATCTCCAGATACTCGTTAATAGTTACCTTAACCGGGATGGAAGTGAAGTTAACAAACTCGGTAATAGCCATTTTCATCAACAGGGTATCCATCATGGCAATACGCTCGGGCTCCCAGTTTTGAGTTTTGGCGGCAATGAGCTCCTGGTAAGGTTTATCAAACCGGATGCTTTGTTCAAAAAGATTTACTACAAATTCACGGTCTTCTATCCAGTTGCCGGTAATTTCGGCCAGGTGGTTCTGCTTGGCGTCTTCCGAGGCAAAATTCTTAAAAGTTTTAGCTATCAGAGCCTGTAAAACGTCGCGGTCAACCGGCCAGAAGATAAACTTGTCTTCAAAAACCTGTTCGGCTAATGACGATTTCAGGATCACTTTTTTGAAAATGAATTTGATGATGTCTTTATCGGTATGGATGGTATCATCGGTTTTAGCCAGGTATTCGGCATATTCCGGCGAATTTTTAAGCGTGGTGAACAGCGTTTTGGCCAGTTCGGGCTCAAAGTGCCACTCTACTTTATATTTTTTCAGCGCGATGAGGTAATCGCGGTTATCGTTAAGGGTAACGATAAACCTGTTTTCCAATATTTTACGATTGGCATTCAGGTCTTCGGCAGTTGGTAAATGTTTGTTGGCGCGTTCTTCCGCGTCGTTAGCCGCGTAATTAGCCACTTCCGAAATCAGCGACAGCATCCAGATGTACATTTCAAATACCTGGTCGATGCCGTGCAGCATATTTTTTTCGTATAGCTTGATGTCCTTGGTATCTGACTGATGATACGCGTATAATGCCTGTAATACTTTTACCCGGAGGTGCCTTCTGTTTAACATGTGTAAGAACGATTTGATCTGCCAGCTGGCAGATGGTTAATTTAATAAGACGATTTTACTTTTTTAATATCCTCCATCCGTTTTTCGGCAATTTTATTGGCTGCCTTAACGGTAGAGATGTTTTCTGATTTAGAAAGTTTTAAAATGGTGCGCGTTACCTCGTAAATGTTTTCGGTAAGCTGCAAAGTGCGTTTTTTGCTGAAACTCATCAACTCCGAATAGCAATTGATGATACCACCAGCGTTGATCACATAATCGGGCGCGAATAATATCCCTTTCTCTAAAAGCATAGCCCCGTGTTCGGCTTCATCAAGCAGCTGGTTGTTGGCCGAGCCTGCTATAATACTACATTTAAGTTTATTGATAGTTTGTGTATTAACGGTACCGCCCAAAGCGCATGGTGCATAAATGTCGGCATCGATATCAAATATACTGTTATTAGATACTGCTTCGGCGCCATATCTTTTGGCTATCTGGCCAATGCGTTCTTCCTGGATATCGCTCACATAAACTTTTACATTTTCATCGCGAAGCAAACGTACCAGGTGCTCGCCAACATGGCCAACGCCCTGTACTATAACCGATTTCCCAGTAAGGCTATCGCTGCCGAATTGCTCTTTTACGCAGGCTTTGATGCCCTGAAAAACACCTTGCGCGGCTACCGGTGATGGATCGCCGCTACCACCTAAGCTTTCCGGTATACCGGTAACATGTTCGGTTTCCATACGGATGTACTCCATATCACGCGGACTGGTGCCCACATCTTCAGATGTAATAAATTCGCCGTTCAGGTTTTTAATAAAACGGCCAAACTTACGCATCAATGCTTCAGTTTTGTCTTTACGCGAATCACCTATAATAACAGAATAACCGCCGCCCATATTTAAACCTGCGATGGCGCATTTGTAGGTCATGCTTTTTGAAAGGCGCAATACATCGTTCAAAGCATCGGCCTCGGTTCTGTAGCTCCACATGCGGGTACTGCCAAAGGCCGGGCCCAGCGTGGTATCATGAATAGCTATAATGGCTTTTAAACCCGTGTCCGGATCGCTGCAGAATACAACTTTTTTGTGGCCAAAGGCATCGAGCTGATTGAATATGGATTCCGGTTGTTGTTGAACGGGCATTAGTATACGATAGTAAATGTTTTAAGGCGTGGACAAAAGTAGAGGTTTTTTTTATTCTGACAAAGTTTATTAGCGGGGAAGTATAGATGGGGTATTTTTAAACTATAATAACGCGTAATAAGGTGGCTACAAACGGCTGGTACCAGGTGTGGGGCAATAAGAAGTAACGCTTACCCGGTTATACAGCAAAGTAAGCGTTACGAAGTTTGATTAATTGTAACTGCCGCAAACAACTCCCCATTCATTTAATGGCGAACATGGCCATGGGTTATAGGAGCTAACACAAGCCACAAATGAGCTATATCCATTTGAAAAACCGGCTGAGCAAAAGCGGCTGCAGGATCTTCCGGCATTATCACATACGGCTGATTCGCCGCTACCCGCTCCTTTAATGTTTTTAAGATCGGCACGGTTCAATACTTTTGAACCAAAATTTTGGAAATTCTTCATAATTTTTTGTTTTAAAAATGGTTATAGACTTATCAAATATAAAATAATAACTAACAATTTAAGTATTGTTTGTTTATTGATTAACAGTGGTTTATAAATAATATAGGAGGAGGTGTTGAATTGCAGACATGGGGGAGGCTCTTCCCGGCGAAGCCGAAGAGAGGGCGGTCCGGCGGAGCGTAGACCAGGTGAGTTGATTCTGGATTTAACCGGATCTGATCTGTAGCCATTTTCTTACATCATTCCGACTTTTCCATTCAACCACTCTGCCAACTTTTTAATACTTTTGATTAACCGGGTATCAGGCAACGATATCCTCCGGATTTTCCGGCTTCCCGGTTTTCCGGAAAACATAAATATGAAAGACCTTGCTTACCTTAATAAATTCTTTTGCAAATATCGCTGGCGGCTGATACCCGGTGTGCTGTTTGTGATCATCTCTAACATTTTCGCGGTGCTGCCGGCACAAGTGATCAGGGTAGCGTTTGACCTGGTGACCGAAAATATTGGCGCCTACCAGCTTTTTGCCGGTTTTAACAGGCAAAACATGATCTATGATATTTTTGGCAGCAGCCTGATGCTTTTTGGCATACTGGTATTGGTGCTGGCGCTTTTGCGTGGTTTGTTCCTGTTTTTTATGCGGCAAACCATCATCCTCATGTCGCGGCATATTGAGTATGATATGAAAAACGAGATCTATCATCACTATCAAAAACTTTCGCTCGCGTTTTACCGCCGCCACAATACCGGCGACCTGATGAACCGTGTTACCGAAGACGTGAGCCGGGTGCGTATGTACCTGGGGCCTGGTATTATGTATACCGTGAATACGGTGGTGCTGTTTATATTGGTGATATATGCCATGCTTACAGTGAATGTAAGGCTGGCTGTGCTTTCGGTATTACCGTTGCCCATATTGGCCGGGGTTATATATTATGTAAACAACGTGATCAATCAGCGCAGCGAGCAGATCCAGGAGCGGCTGTCGGCCCTGTCGAGCTTTGTGCAGGAGAATTTCTCGGGCATTCGGGTTATCAAATCATACGTAAGAGAGAGCTTTGTACGTAAGAGTTTTGCCGCCGAGAGCGAAAACTATAAAACACACTCCATGCACCTGGTTAAAGTGCAGGCTGTATTTTATCCAACCATGCTGTTGCTGGTAGGTTTAAGTACGGTGATCACTATTTACGTGGGCGGGGTGGAGGTGATGAAGGGCAACATTACATCGGGTAACATAGCCGAGTTTATTGTTTATCTCAACATGCTTTCCATGCCGGTGATATCATTGGGCTGGGTAACATCGCTTATACAGCGGGCTGCTGCTTCGCAAAAACGTATCAATGAGTTTCTGCACGAAAAACCGGATATTATATCGCCTGATCAGCCCGAGCGTACGGTTCAGGGAGCTATCGAGTTTAACCATGTGTCATTTACTTACCCCGATACGGGCATCGAAGCTTTAAAGGATGTGTCGTTCACGGTAGAACCCGGGCAAATGGTAGCCATTATCGGTCGTACAGGGTCAGGGAAATCAACCATTGCCAATCTGGTTATGCGCATGTATGATACTACTGGCGGTGAGATAACCGTCGATGGTACTTCGGTAAAGCAACTCAACCTGGAGAGTTATCGCTCGCAGGTGGGTTTTGTACCGCAGGAAGTTTTCCTGTTTTCGGACACTATTGCCAATAACATCGCTTTTAGCGCCGATGTGCTCAATATGCCTGTTGTAGAGCAGGCTGCCAAAGATGCCGCTGTATATGATAATATCATCGAGCTGGAGCAAGGTTTTGAAACCCTGATAGGGGAGCGGGGTGTAACTTTATCGGGCGGCCAAAAGCAGCGGGTGTCCATAGCCCGGGCAATTTTTAAGCATCCGCAGATATTGATCTTTGATGATTGCCTTTCGGCAGTTGACACCCGTACCGAAGAGGCGATATTAAATAACCTTGGGCGGGTAATGCAAAACAAAACCAGCATCATTATAGCCCACCGCATATCAACCATAAAAAATGCCGACAAAATTCTGGTAATGGATAATGGCCAGATTGTTGAACACGGTAACCACGATCACCTGATGCAATTGAAAGGTACCTACTTTGAGCTATACGAAAAACAATTGCTTGAAGAAGAACAAGACGCCTGATTTTTTTGCGTAAACACAATAAAATGACGGAAATGTTTCAAAAAGTTCAATAAAATTGAATAAAATACTTGCGCTTTCAAATTTTGATTTATATTTATGCCAACCAAAACTAATTACAGGTATATTCATTATGGGAGATTTTGACAATAGAGAGCGAGAAGAGGTTTTTTCAAAGAAGGTGAGAGCCGGGAAGAGGACTTATTTTTTTGATGTGAAAGCAACCCGTTCAAACGATTATTATGTTACAATAACTGAAAGCAAAAAGCGTTTGGAAGACGGTGTGTTTATTAAACACAAAATATTTTTGTACAAAGAAGACTTCGAAAAATTTGCTGAAGGTTTAAAAGAAACCGTTGAGTATATCAAAGCAAACCAGGAAGTAGTTGAAAAACGTTACGAATACAGCGAAGGCTCTGAAGTGGCCAAAGCTGCCGGTGCCGACGATGATTTTTCATTCGACATATAGAACAGAACAAAACTAAATTAATACTATAAAGAAAACCTGCTTTTACCAGAAGCAGGTTTTCTTGTTTATGTCATTTTTTGTCAAAGTTTATTGTAGTCAAACGGGCATAAAAAAAGCGACAGGTAAAACCCATCGCTTTTTTATATTAAATACCAGCTTTAATTACAAAGCCAATACTTCTTTTACTCTTTCGGCAGCTTCTTTTAACAGGATAGCCGAGAATACTTTCAAGCCTGAGTTATCGATCAGTTCTTTGGCTTCGGCAGCGTTGGTGCCTTGCAAACGAACGATGATAGGTACAGGGATGTTGCCAATTTCTTTATAAGCGTCAATAACACCTTGCGCCACACGGTCGCAACGTACTATACCGCCAAAAATATTGATCAGGATAGCTTTTACGTTTGGATCGCTCAGGATGATGTTAAAACCAGCTTTAACAGTTTGCGCGTTTGCGGTACCACCTACGTCCAAAAAGTTAGCGGGCTCGCCACCGGCCAGTTTAATGATATCCATGGTAGCCATGGCTAAACCGGCACCGTTAACCATACAACCCACGTTACCATCAAGTTTTACATAGTTAAGGTTTGATTTACCGGCTTCAACCTCGGTTGGATCTTCTTCATCGGTATCACGCATAGCGGCGTAATCCGGGTGACGGTATAACGCGTTATCATCCAGGTTTACTTTAGCGTCAACCGCTAAAATTTTATTGTCGGATGTTTTTAATACCGGGTTAATTTCAAATTGCGAAGAATCGGTAGCATCATAAGCTTTGTATAAAGCGGTAATGAATTTTACCATATCTTTAAAAGCATCGCCGCTAACACCCAGGTTAAAGGCAATTTTACGTGCCTGGAATGGTTGCAAACCAACTTTAGGGTCAATTTCTTCTTTAAATATTAATTCGGGGGTTGAGTGTGCAACTTCCTCAATGTCCATACCACCTTCGGTGCTGTACATGATGATGTTACGGCCACGGGCGCGATCAAGCAGTACGCTCATGTAAAACTCTTTTGTTTCACTTTCGCCCGGGTAGTAAACATCCTGTGCTACTAAAACCTTTTTTACTTTTTTACCTTCTGGTCCGGTTTGCGGAGTAACCAGTTGCATACCTATAATGTTACCGGCAATCTCTTTAACCTGATCGTGATTTTTGGCCAGCTTTACGCCACCACCTTTTCCACGGCCACCGGCATGTATTTGTGCTTTTATAACTACCCAGTCAGACCCAAAGTCTTCCTTCATTTTTTGCGCAGCCGCAACAGCCTCTTCAGGATTGTCGGCAACAATGCCTTCCTGAACTCTAACGCCAAAGCTCTTTAATATAGCTTTACCCTGATATTCGTGAATATTCATGTTTTTTGAAGAATTTGCGGTAAATCTACAATTTTGTTTCAAAGGTTCATGCCCAAAATGGAGTTTATTTACCCTTGTTGCTTTTATTAACATTGTCTTTACAATAGGGGGAAGTATCAAGTAGTTAGTATCAAGTATCACGACCGTTTTCTGTATGCAGATTATAGGATTTAGACTCCATTGTAAAAAATCTTGATACTTGATACTAACTACTTGATACTAATTTTACATTTGTAAATGCTTAAAGCTACATCTATCCATAAATCATACGGGCAGCTGCAAATATTAAAAGGGGTTGACCTGGATGTACAGCAGGGGGAAATTGTAACCATTGTTGGCGCATCCGGCGCGGGTAAAAGCTCCTTACTTAATATATTGGGTACGCTGGACAGGCCCGATTCTGGTCAGTTGTTTATCAATAATATCGAGTTGAGCAAGTTAAGCAACCGGCAGCTGAGCGATTTTCGTAACCGTAAAATTGGCTTTATTTTTCAGTTTCATCATTTACTGGCCGAGTTTACAGCTGTTGAAAATGTGTGTATCCCCGCGTTTATAGCAGGTACAGCCCGCGCTGAGGCCGAAAAAAGAGCCACAGAACTACTGGAACGCCTGGGCTTGGCCGATAGGGTGAACCATAAACCTAATGAACTATCAGGCGGCGAGCAGCAAAGGGTAGCCGTGGCACGTGCGCTCATCAATAGCCCGGCTTTGATATTTGCCGATGAACCATCGGGCAACCTCGATTCGGTGAACGCGCTGGAACTGCACGAATTGTTTATCAAGCTGCGTAAAGATTTCAATCAAACCTTTGTGATCGTTACGCATAATGAGGATCTGGCCAATTTATCTGATCGTACCATATTAATGAAAGATGGTTTAATTGCCGAACAACCTTTAGCCTAAGATTGTGAGTATACTGATAACCGCGGCCAATTCTGCACCGGCCTATAAACTGAAAAACCTGCTGAATAGTGATGATGTAATTATGGGCGATCACATGGATCTGCCCGATTTTATGCTGAAACCCGGTAAGCTCATCCGTTTGCCCGATCCAAAATCGGCAAGTTATACGCATGAAATGCTTACCTTATGCCTGGATATGGGGGTGGAAACGCTTTACCTGTTTCGGCAATTGGAAATTGATCTGTTGATGAAAGCCGAAACATTGTTTAATGAATACAATATAAAGATACTGGTGGAGTAGCCCCCTCTAAATCTCCCCCAAAAGGGGAAACATCAAAAAAATATTTTGAAGCCCTCTCCTTTGTAGAGGGTTGGGGTGAGGTTGACCAATGAACTAATGAACCAATGAACTATAGGGACATCGACGGGCGCAAGAGCGCTTTTATTTTTGAATTGGATAACGTACTGTATCCCGAAAAAGATTATTTATACCAGGTTTATTACCTGTTTGCCAATTTATTGGAATATACCGAATTAGTTGACGCGAAACAGACAACCGATATCATGGTTGATGCGTATACAACTATAGGCAAGGACGCGGTTTTTAATCAAGTAGCCGAAGCTTTCCCCATTGCTGAAAAATATAGGGATAAATTTGAAAACCTGCTGATCACCGCCAAGCTGCCATTGAAGTTGTTGCTGTATCAGAATATGCTGACGCTGATGCAGGAAATTGTTGTTGATCGTAAAAAGCTGTTCATTGTAACCAATGGAAACATTGAACAGCAGGTAAATAAAATTAAACAAACAGAGTGGCACGGGTTGGAAAAATACCTGGCCTGCTATTTTGCCGAAGAAACGGCCCCAAAACCCGAACCTGATGTTTTGCACCTGCTTATGCAAGACCATAGTTTACAAAGAAGGGATATTATCATGATAGAAAATTCTGAAGTGGACAGGATATGTGCCGAAGCCGTAGGAATAGACTATATTAATATCGACAAATTTTTATAAGCCAGCGTAACATAGTTGGTTATATGGCGTTAAGCATTTAAATAAACTGATCCTATATGAAAAAATTATTTTACCCAATACTTTTTTCCTGCGCAATTGTTGTTTCGTCTTGTAAAAAAAGTAGCCCGAACAACGGACCTAATAATACCGATGCTACTAAACTCCAGCTCACCCAGGACTCCATTTACATGATAGCCCAGGAGGATTATTACTGGAATAATTCATTGCCCTCCTATAATGATTTTAATCCGAGGAAGTATACCAGGCAGAGCACGGATCTGCTTAATTATAGTGACGAGATTGATCATTATACCCAATTATCAGCAAACCCGGCAGATCATAACCTGCCTTATGAGTATGATCCGTTTAACCCTGGCAGCTCCAAATATTCATTTATTGATGATGGTACCATTAATGGTGAGTTAAATGCTGTAAAAGGCGATTTTGGTTTCAATTACTTTTATACTTACGCCAACGTAATCAGGGTAAGCCTGGTTTATCCGGGCTCGCCAGCGGCTTCAGCTGGTTTGCAACGAAGCGATCAGATTATCGGGATCAATGGTCAAACTGGTAATAGTATTTACATTACCAATCTTAAAGACCCGGCTAATGATGCAGGCTACAAATTTGTAAGCAACGCGGTGAATAACGGCAGTACAATAACGCTTCAGATCCGTAAGGCAAATGGTACCGAAAAAACGGTTACCATAAACGCCAAAAGTTATACAGTTAACCCGGTTGTTTATACCAATACTTACGCCCTTAAAGGGGGTAAAACAGCGGGCTATATGGTGTTTAACAGTTTTGTGACTTTGGACAAAAATCCAGATGTACAGGCCAGGCTTGATTCTGTTTTTAATGCTTTTGCCAGTAAAAATGTGACCGACCTGATTGTTGATCTGCGTTATAACGGCGGGGGGGATGTGGATATGAGTATTTACCTCACCAATCTTATAGCGCCGTCAAGCGCAACCGGCAGCGTAATGAATACCACTTATTGGACAGCCAACATGCAAAATGATAAATATCCTATCATACAGAAAAAACTGGGTCCTTTCCCTACCGGGTATTTTAAGCCAACTAACGCCGCGCAAATAGAAAAATTTGCAAAAAAAGGACCTTTAAATATCAATCGCGTTTTCTTTCTGGTAACGGGTAATACGGCATCGGCCAGTGAGCTTACCATCAATAACCTGCGACCTAAAATGAATGTTCAGTTAGTTGGTGACACCACTTTTGGTAAACCGGTTGGTTTTTTGTCAGATCTTAAAGTTAACGGCTATTATTTTTATACACCTGAGTTTGAAACAAAAAATTCAAACAACGAAGGCGGTTATTATACCGGTATGCCACCTGTTGGCAGCTTATCAGGCGGTGGAACATTTCAGGGTAAGCGGATATTAGAAAATATTCAGAATGATTTTGGCGACACCAATGAAACTTTATTAGCCCAGGCCATAGGTTATATCGAAAACGGAGCTTATCCGGCAAGTACAACCTTAAAGGTTCAGAGCTTATCAACCAATGCTATAACCATGAGCGATTACCAGCGAAGGGTGCTTGCTGTGAAGGCACAGCCGCTCCTTAAAAGCTCCATGTTCCTGACGTTAAAAGGAAAGAAATAAATACTGAATTTAATCAGCAAGTTCCCGCAGATCCACGGGAACAACGCGCGAGATACCTTGTTCAACCATAGTCACCCCGTAAATTACATCGGTGCTGGCTATGGTTCTTTTGTTATGGGATACGATGATGAACTGCGAATCTTTGGAGAATGTACGGATAATATTATTGAACTTGTCAATATTAGTATCATCCAGCGGTGCGTCAACCTCATCAAAAATACAGAAGGGGGCTGGCTTCAACAGGTAAAGTGAGAACAGGATGGCTGTAGCGGTCAATGTTTTTTCACCACCTGATAGCTGGTTGATAGACAATGGGCGTTTGCCCTTTGGCTTGGCAATAATATCGATGTCTGATTCCAGTGGATGATCAGGGTCTGTCAGCACCAGATCGCAGGAATCCTCTTCATTAAACAACGAACGGAATACTTTAATAAAGTTTTCGCGCACCATGATAAAGGCCGTCATGAACTTCTCTTTGGCGGTATCATCAATCTCCTGTATGGTGGCCAGTAAAGAGGCCTTAGCTTCGCTCAGATCCTTCTTTTGTGCCTGGATGAAGGTATAGCGCTCATTCATTTCGTTATAAGCCTCTACCGCCATAGGGTTAATGGCGCCGAAATCATCCAGCTGGCGTTTCAGTTTTTCAGCCTTTTCGCGCAGGTCATGCTCGCTTTCGTCAACCGGGGTTTCGGTTTCAGGCAGTTCTTCAATATCGATATTAAACTCTACAGAAAGGCGCTCTTTCAGGGCGTTCAGTTCCAGTTTAAGGTTGTTGCGTTCCTCGCGCAGTTCGTTCTCTATAACCTCGCTGTTATCTTTTTTGCGGCGCAGGGCGGTTATTTCGTTCTCGTTTTCGGTGATGACGCCGCGCCATTGGTAGTATTCCTGTTCGGCTTGTTGAGTGGCTTTTTCCAGTGCCTCCTTTTGCTCATACATTTCCAGCAGACCCTCGTCAGAGTTATCGGCCTGTTTCAGGTTTTCCTGTATGGCTATTTTTACATTTTCAAATTCAGCACTGTTTTGCTTGATACGGCTTTCAAGGCTTTCCTGCTGGGTATCGCGGTAATCCAGATCTTTTACCAGGCCCGATACCTTATTTTGCTGTTGATGGAAACGGATATTCTCCTGGTTATAAGCGTTTGACTGTACCGAAACATACTCGTTCAGCTCGTTAAACGCCGCCTGTTTTTCAACAAGCAGGTCGTTTTGAATTTGCTTTTGCGTTTTCAGCTCGGCTAACAGGGGGTGCAGGTTTTGCATCTCCTCTGTAATAGTGGCTATTTTGCGGGCGATATCTTCCTTACGGTTCAGACTGTTTTCAATAAAGGTTTGGTATTGTTCCTGCCGGGTTTTAACCGTAATGAGCTCCGTATTTAAACGGTTGATGATCATTTGCTGCTCATTCAGCTCAGCGGTTTTGGTGGATGCTTTCAAGGCAGCCAGCTTGCTTTGCAGATCGTCCACGCGGGTTTTTAAGCCGTTCACCTGGTTCTCGATCCCTTTGATCTCCTTGGCCAGGTTCTCGAGGTTTTTGGCCCTGCCTATCCTTTTACCTTCAAACAAACCTACCGAACCACCGGCCATGGTATATTTTGATTTGTTGAACTTGCCGCTTTTACCGATCAATACCACGCCTTCGGGTAATTGCGCGTTGTTGATCTGCTGGTCTTTATCGTCGTCAACCAGGTACACATTTTTTAATAAATGGTTACACAGGTTGGTATAACGCTTATCCACCTCGATCACTTTGAGCGCCGATACTGCGCCGGCGTTTTCAAACGCGGGTTCGGTTGGCTTGGTTTCGCTGTAATTTTCCAGGATAAAGAAATGCGCCCTTCCTCTTGACGCGGTGCTGAGTAAATTGATGGCCTTTATAGCCTCGTCATAGCTCTCCACCACATAATGGTTCATCAGGGGTTCCAGATAGTTTTCAATGGCTACACGGAACTCCTCGCGGCAAAACAACACATCGCTGAACAGCGGCGCGTTTTTGGCCCAGTCGGTATTTTTTTTCAAAAAGCGGATCGACTCCGGGAAACCTTCCAGGTTGTCGACCATACTTTTGGTGAGGTTGTATTCGTTTTGCTTGGCGTCGAGCTTACGACTCTCCTTAATAATGGTATCCTTTATCTCGGTAAGCTCGGTATCAGTTGCCGCGATTTGTTCTTTAAGCTTATTTTCTGCCTCTAAAGATGCCTGATATTCATCATCCAGCGTTTCCTTGCGGGTTTGCAGTTCGGCAACCACCTGGTTAAAGTGCGAAAGTTCCACCTCCTTATTGGTGGTGTCCTCCATGTTACGCTGGCTTTCCTGTTCCAGGGCCTGTTGCTGAATCTGCAAAATATCAATATCCTTTTCGGCTTTGTAAGCCTGGTTTTGTAACCGGGTATTGATATTGGTAAGCTCGTTAAGTTCGTTGCGGGCTTCGGTTTGCTGCTGCCGCAGTTCATCAACCGCTTCTTTCAGGTCGGTTACTTTGCTTTGTATGGCTTGTAGGTTTTCATCTTCAATAGCTTTTTCCTCGCTCAGGCGCTTGATGTTGTACAGTACGTGATTTAGCTGGTTTTTATCGCGTTCCAGTTCTTCACTTAAACGGGCTTCCTTATCCTGCTGAAATTTGAGCTGCTCGTTCTTGATCTTTTTCTCGCTTTCATAAGCACGGATCTTGGATACAAACTCATTGGTGGTCTTTTGCTGAACCGACAGGTTTTTTTCTTTGGTGATGCTATCCAGCTTTTGTTGCTGCAGAGCGGCCTCCAAAGTATCTATCTGGGCAACAATACCGCCTTTTTCGGCTTTTTGCTGTTGCTCCTGGTCTTCAATTTTCTTTAACGACTCGCTGAACGATACAATGCGGAACGAAGCCAACATAATGCTGAGCGTTTTATACTGCTCCTTGATGCGGTAGTAGCGTTCGGTTTTTTTAGCCTGGTTCTCCAGCGTTTTCAAGTTCTTCTCGATCTCGAATAACAGATCCTCCACACGTTCCAGATCGGCCTCGGTATCTTTAAGCTTACTAAAAGTTTGCTTTTTACGAAGCTTGTATTTGGATATGCCCGATGCTTCTTCAAACAGGTTACGGCGCGAGCCTTCCTTATTGGTAATGATCTCGTCGATCATCCGCAGCTCGATGATGGAGTAGGAGTCGGACCCGATGCCTGTATCCAGGAAAAGATCTGTAATATCTTTGAGGCGGCACTGAACATCATTCAGACGGTATTCGCTTTCGCCGGTGCGGTATAGCTTGCGGGTTAAGGTAACCTGCGAATAATCAGTAGGCAGTACGTTCTTGGTATTATCAAAAGTGAGGGAAACCTCGGCCAGATTGGCGGATTTGCGACTCTTGGTTCCGTTAAAAATAACGTTGTCCATCTTCTCGGACCGGAGCATCCGGGTACTTTGTTCGCCTAAAACCCAGCGTATCGAGTCGACCACATTTGATTTTCCGCAGCCATTTGGCCCCACAATAGCAGTTACACCCTCATTAAAATTAATGGTGATCTTATCTCCAAAACTTTTAAAGCCCTTGATTTCTAAGCGGGTAAGCTGCATTTATATTATTGTGTCCGTATAAAAGATCGAACCTTCAAAGTAATCATAAAAAAATGATTTTATTAAACTTTTTTTGAGGGATATAGACCGAAAGTCAGAAAGACGGAAAGTCTGGAAGTTTGGGTGGGAGCGTGGCGCATATCCGCTCTTGGCCGCGGGAGGGCCAGTTACTTTTGTCGCCACAAAAGTAACCAAAAAGGCTGTCAGCAGAAATGCTTCTGTGCGCTCATTGCCTTTGCCCTGCAAACCTGGCAGAACCACGGGCTGCTTAATTTTGCCGCTACTTCGTTCGCTCATATCCCCGCTTCAGGCAAAATTGCTAATGCCCTTACAGCTGCACAGGCCACCATTGTTCTGCCCGCTTTCGCCCGAAGCCGTTCTGCTGACGGGGGAGAAGAAAAAGATATTTAAAAACGTTGTCATTCTGAGGATCGAAGAATCTAATGTGCAACAGGCATGACTATAAATAGATCCTTCGTTCCTGGATGACAAACAATATTTAAACGATATGAAGTTTTCTTAATGAACCAATGAACTAATGAACAACGCTTATCTCTCCTTTTAAGTAAGTCATCGCTTTGCCGCTCATTTGTACGCGGTCGCCTTTGAGTTCACACCATAGCTCGCCGCGGCGGGCCGAGATCTGGTAGGCGTGCAGGGTATTTTTGCCCAGCACTTTTGCCCAGTAAGGTATCAGGTTGCAATGTGCCGAACCGGTTACCGGATCTTCGGGAATGCCAGCGCCGGGGGCAAAAAAGCGCGATACAAAATCGGAGTTATCACCGCGGGCGGTTACAATTACCCCAACGGTATCCATTTTGGAGAGTGCAAAAAAATCGGGGGTAATGTCTTTGATATCCTGTTCGCTTTCATAAACCAGGAAGTAATCTCGTGAGCGTAAAAAGGCAACAGGTTGCTTATCGCCCAGGGCTTCGGCCAGTCCCATGGGTTGTTCGATAGGGATTGGTGGCCTCGAAGGGAAATCCATGGTATATTTGTCGCCATCTTTTTTTACGATCAATGTACCTGCTTTTACCGTTTCAAAATGAAGGGTGTCACCTGCGAACCCCAGTTCGGTAAACAGTATATGTGCCGATGCCAGGGTAGCATGACCGCAAAGATCAATCTCATATTCGGGGGTAAACCAACGTAGTTTGTAACCGGTAGTCGTTTTTACAAAAAAAGCGGTTTCGGCCAGGTTATTTTCGATGGCTATTTTTTGCATCACATCATCGGGTAGCCATTTGGTAAGCGGACAAATAGCCGCGGGATTACCGCCAAATAATTTATCGGTAAACGCGTCGGCCTGGTATATGGGGATGGTCATAAAAAAATGTTCTGGTGAAGCTAAATTACTTTTTTATTATGTGAATATTAAATCACATCAACATAACGGAATATCGGCAATTATATTCGATTCCCAGATGATTATTTTATGACTGAAACATCAATCTAAGTGACTCACATAGCCCCAGGTAATCAGATCATCCTTGCTTTTAACATGTTTGGTGCTGCCCTCGCCGATGAGGATGATCCTATCGCTTATATCGATAATGTTGCGGTACTGGTGATCTGTAATGATAAAACCTTTGTGCCTTGCGCATCTTTTGATGATGGGTTTAAACAGTTCGGCCTGTATGGGTGAGATGTGTGTGAAAGGTTCGTCGAGCAGGATAAAATCGGCCTTGTTGTAAATGATCATCAAGGTTTCCAGTTGGCGGAGTTCGCCGCCTGAGAGCTGACCTACTGTTTTATTAAAATGGCCTTTATAGATATCCAGGCTGCTGAATTCGTCCCAGAAAATCGGGTCGATAAAATTTTTGGCCAATTTTGTTATCGGAATGCCGTGTGGCAGGTAATTATGCTGAGGCAGATAGGCTATCCGGGTTTGATGATAACCTTTGGCTATGTACTGGCCGTTAATACTTACATGTTTAAAGCCAGGCGTTAAAATACCGAATATGATACGTAGCAATGACGATTTTCCGCAACCATTGCGGCCCAACAAGCCCACGATCTCCCCCTGCTTACAGTCGAGGTAAATATCCTGCAGGATTTTTCGACCATCAAATTCGAGCTGTATGCTGTCAACCTTTAAGATAGAGGCCTGCATATAATATGATTTTAGTTATGGTGATCAATGATATACAGATAGAAAGATCAATAGCGAAAGCGCTCACGAACATACGCCTCATGCCATAGCCCGCATTGCGGAAATAAAAGTAATTCTCCTTGGCCGAAAAAAAATAATGAAGGGCTACGGCGCATGTGAACCCAATTACCTTGGCAAACACAAAGATTCCGGCATTTAGAGAGGCCGCATTGAAAAGCAAAAGAAATAGCGCCAATATAGTAAATGCTATATTATACAGCAGGAGCAAGCGGTAAAACTGGAAAGTAATAATGCTTAAACGTTTCAATGCGATAATAGATAGGTAACAGCTAATCAAACAGATTAATCTGCCGATTATTGTTGTCGCCGTCGTCAACGCGTATTTTATTTACCAGGAGATGTGCCTGGCGGGTTGGTTCGGGGATGCGGTAACCGCGGATGCAGTTTTTGATGATCTCCACACTCTGCTTCATGCTTAGCCGGTGGCCGGGCGAAATATAAATGGGGTTACAATTGGTTTTGCTGCGCAGCGCGATGCCGATGACTTCGCCTTTATCATACATGAGGCTTTGATCAAATGGATTGTTGCCGGGTTCGTCATAACGCCCGGTAAGGCGACTTTTAGCGCTGCCTATGGATGGTGTATTGGTTATCAATCCAAAATGTGTGGCGATGCCAGTTCGACGCTCATGAGCAATGCCTTGGCCATCTAAAACCATTATATCGGGTTTTATGGGCAGTTTGTTCCATGCATCCAATAAAGCGGGTACTTCGCGAAAAGCCAGCAGGCCCGAGATATAAGGGAATTTAGTTTTGCTGATAGCTGTTGCTGTGCCTATAACTTTCAATTCGGGGTAGTTGAACAGTACAATACCGGCATATACCACATCCGAGTATTTATTGAACGAGATGTCGGCCCCACCTATGGTTTGGATAGGTTTATTCAGCGGTGTAAGGTCTATCTGCCTGCGTAGCTCATGCTGGTAGGCGATGGCCTGGGCTGCTGTAAGGTTTTCATACTGGGAGGGTTGCATGGGTTTAAAACGCAGAAGGATCTTGGTTTGTTTGATGTAAAATGGAGACACAAATATGTGTCTCTACAGGAAGAAATGTGTTGTAGAGACGCATATTTGTGTCTCCTGATAAAGAGGCAAAACAAAAAAGCCACCAGTATTACTGATGGCTTTTCAATATGATCGGGGTTTATAGATTAACCCAGGTATGATTTTAATATTTTGCTTCTGGATGTGTGGCGTAAACGTTGTAATGCCTTGTCCTTAATTTGGCGTACACGCTCGCGGGTAAGATTAAACTTCTCGCCTATTTCCTCTAATGAAAGCGGGTGGTTGGTTCCCAGCCCGAAGAACAATACGATGATCTCACGTTCGCGTTCTGTTAAGGTTGAGAGTGAGCGTTTGATCTCTTCTGATAATGATTCGTTGATCAGGATGGAGTCGGTGTTGGGTTCCTGGTTTTCGAGTACATCGAGAAGGGTGTTTTCCTCGCCCTGTACAAACGGCGCATCCATAGATACATGTCTGCCTGAATTACTCAGCGTATCAGAGATCTTATCTACAGTAGTTTCCAGTATATCGGCCAGTTCTTCCGGTGAAGGCTCACGCTCGTATTCCTGCTCCAGTTTGGAGAACGCTTTACTAATCTTACTTAATGAACCTACCTGGTTTAATGGTAAACGCACAATACGTGATTGCTCGGCAATTGCCTGCAGGATTGATTGACGGATCCACCATACCGCGTAGGAGATGAATTTAAAACCTTTGGTTTCGTCAAAACGTTTGGCGGCTTTGATCAAACCGAGGTTACCTTCGTTAATGAGATCGCCCAGCGTTAAACCCTGATTTTGATATTGTTTAGCAACAGACACCACAAAGCGTAAATTGGTTTTGGTTAACCGTTCCAAAGCGGCCTGGTCGCCCTCGCGTATTTTTTGAGCTAATATTACTTCTTCTTCGGCAGTTATCAGATCAACTTTACCAATCTCGTGAAGATATTTGTCCAGCGATTGTGACTCGCGATTGGTAATGGATTGCGTTATTTTGAGTTGTCTCATTTATTTAATAAACCTTCGGTACTTTCTATTTAGTACAGAACGTGCAAAGTTATAAAATTGTTCTAAAAAAATATAATTGCAAATTGTATTTTGAAAAAAAACGCGTCGTTAATTGCTTTTATAAGTAATTGACTATGAGTGGTTAGCTATTGCAATGTTAACAAATTGTTCATTTTTGTATTATTAATTGTTTAAACCTGCAAGCGGTATGGTTTTTGTGGTATCCATAAAACACTTATTAAATATCACTCAGTTTAAACGCCTCTTTTAACCTCGGTCCTTTCTCCGTTTGCTGCAATGTACAACATTCATTAATGGGATCGTGTTCAAAATACAATATATATTCCTGTTCTACGGCTTCATTTAAAAATAGTTTCTTTTCGGTCAGGGTTTTCAGCGGAAACATATCATAAGCCATTACATAGGGGAGTGGCAGATGCCCAACAGAGGGCAGCAGATCGGCCATATACAGTATCTTTTTGTCTTTATAATTGATCAGGGGCAGCATCATGGCATCGGTGTGGCCATAAACAAAACGTATATGAAAGTTTTCGGCGAATTTTATGCCATCTGTACTATCCACAAACTGTAATTGGCCGCTTTGCTGTATGGGCAGTATATTCTCTTTCAGAAATGATGCTTTTTCACGCTCATTGGGGTTTACCGCCCATTCCCAGTGTTGCGGATTGCTCCAATACACCGCGTTTTTAAAGGCGGGGAGCAGGTTGTCGCCATCGCGTATTACGGCGCCGCCCACATGGTCAAAATGCAAATGGGTTAAAAACACATCAGTAATATCGTCGCGATGAAAACCAAGGGCTGCCAGCGAACTGTCAATAGTGGCAGTGCCATGCAGGTAATAATGGCCGAAAAATTTTTCGTCCTGTTTATTGCCGATGCCGGTATCGATCAATATCAGTCGCTTACCATCCTCTACCAGCAGGCAGCGCATGGCCCAGGTGCAGAGGTTATTATCGTCGGCAGGATTGGTTTTGTTCCAGATGGTTTTGGGTACTACGCCAAACATGGCGCCGCCATCCAACTTAAAAAAACCGGTATCTATTGTGTGGAGTTTCATAGTAAGTCAAAAGTAAAAATTCAAAATTCAAAAACTCTACTCCGGTTGATATAAAAACAAAAGCCGGTAACTATATAAGCAACCGGCTTTTGAATTTTGAATTTTAACTTTTGAATTTTACAAATGTATACATTCGCCGTAAGCTTCGGCGGCAGCTTCCATTACAGCTTCGCTCATGGTTGGGTGCGGATGAACCGATTTGATGATCTCATGACCTGTTGCTTCCAGCTTGCGTGCGGTAACTACTTCGGCAATCAGTTCGGTAACGTTATTACCCAGCATGTGTGCGCCCAGGAACTCGCCGTATTTGGCATCAAATATCAGTTTTACAAAACCATCTTTAGCACCGGCTGCGCTGGCTTTACCTGATGCCGAGAATGGGAACTTACCCACTTTAATTTCGTAACCGGCTTCTTTAGCGGCTTTTTCGGTATAACCCACAGAGGCAACTTCGGGCGAGCAGTAAGTACAACCCGGAAGGTTGTTGTAATTTAATGGCTCAGGGTGGTGACCTGCAATTTTCTCTACGCAGATGATGCCTTCGGCGGAGGCTACGTGTGCCAGCGCCTGACCTTTTACAATATCGCCAATAGCATAAACGCCTTCTACATTGGTGCGGTAAAAATCATCAACGAGTACTTTGCCTTTATCTGTTTTAACACCGTTTTCTTCTAAACCGATGCCTTCGATATTGGTAGAGATACCCACGGCTGATAATACAACCTCGGCTTCCAATACCTCAACACCCGATGCGGTTTTAACGTTTACTTTGCAAAGCTCGCCGCTGGTATCAACAGACTCCACATTAGCGCTGGTCATAATGTTGATGCCTTGTTTTTTCAGGATACGGTTCAATCCTTTTGAAACTTCTTCATCCTCCAACGGAACGATGTTATCCAAATACTCTACTACGGTAACTTTAGTGCCGATAGAGTTATAGAAATAAGCAAATTCGATACCGATCGCGCCAGAACCTACCACTACCAATGATTTTGGTTGTTTGGGTAATGACATAGCCTCGCGGTAGCCAATCACTTTTTTGCCATCCTGTTTCAGGTTAGGTAATTCGCGTGAGCGGCCGCCAGTGGCCAGTATAATATGTTTAGCGGTGATTTGTTTGGTTGAGCCATCAGCGGCCTTTACTTCAACAACACCTTTTGATTTTAATTTACCAAAACCGGCAACTACATCAATCTTGTTTTTCTTCATCAAAAACTGGATGCCTTTGCTCATGCCATCGGCAACACCGCGGCTGCGTTTGATAACCGATTCAAAATTAACCTCGCCGGTACCATTTACATTGATGCCATAATCAGAAGCGTGGTTGATGTATTCAAATACCTGGGCACTTTTTAATAGGGCTTTAGTGGGGATACAACCCCAGTTAAGACATATGCCGCCTACTGATTCTTTTTCAATAACAGCAGTTTTTAAACCAAGTTGGGAAGCGCGGATTGCTGCTACGTAACCACCCGGGCCTGATCCTATAACAATTAAATCGTAATCCATATTTTAATGATGTATAATTTAAATTTTCGCTTTGTACGGATTAAAGCTAAACTGTGTTGTTACACACAGGCGTTAATTTTAATGGCCCAAAGCTAAGTAAAAGGGCTGAAAAGGAAAAATGGAATAAGAAGGCTCAGAGAGCCCCGCGTTATTATTTACAATCAGATGCTATTTACCCGGCCAGCCCGGTAAATTATTATAAATATTATATAATATCTACCGGTTTACTTGTGATTCATATTATGTACGAATGAAACTGTTGAAAAATATATAATAATTGTTAACATAAAATTAACATTGACAATCAGCCTATTACTTATCTTTGCGGCTAATCAACACAAAGTATAATTAAAAAAGCAATTTATGAGGAAGCCTTTACTTCTTTTATTATTATTGGCCGGTTTTATGTTCCTTAACAGGAATGCCTTTGCACAGGGTGTAACAACAGCCAGTGTAAACGGTATTGTAACCGATGCCAAGGGTGGAATTCCGGGTGCTACCGTAACCATCACCCACCAACCTACCGGTACTGTGTATTCAACAGTAACCCGTGCCGATGGGCGTTATAATATCCCCAACTTAAGAGTAGGTGGCCCGTACACCTTTAAAGTAAGTTTTGTTGGATACAAAAACTTTGTTCAGGAAGGTATTACCCTTTCTATTGGTCAGGATCAAAAGATCAATTCCAAACTGGAGGATAATCTGACTGCGTTAAAAGAGGTAGTAATTACCGGTTCGCAAGGTAAAGTGATCAACTCATCACGTACCGGAGCGCGCGAAACAATCAACCGTCAGCAAATTGAAAACTTACCAACTGTTGCCCGTTCATTACAGGATTTTACCAAATTAACACCTTCTGCAAACTCAACCGGTACTTTTAATAGTTTCGGTGGCCGTAGCGGAGCTTATAATAACGTAACTGTTGACGGTGCATTGTTCAATAACTCTTTTGGTTTATCAAGTACTTTGGGTGGCCAGGCCAGTTCACAGCCTATATCATTAGACGCGATCGATCAGATTCAGGTTGATATTGCCCCTTATGACGTACGCCAGGGTAACTTTACCGGCGCTGGTGTTAATACCGTAGTAAAATCAGGTACTAACCAGGTAAAAGGTACTGCTTATTATTATGGTCGTGGTACCAGGTTAACAGGTTACCATGCAGGTACAACCAACGTGCCTATTACTCCGTTTGATTACCATACCGATGGTGTTGCTGTAGGTGGTCCGATCATCAAAAATAAATTGTTCTTATTTGTATCAGGTGAACAGGAAAGAGTTAGCGCGCCACCGGCAAATGCTTTAGTAGCAGGCCGTCCGGGTTTAAGCGGATCGAACGTATCAAACGTACAAGCCAGCACATTAGATGCTATCAAAGCAAAACTGGCAAGCTATGGTTATGATCCGGGAGCTTATGAAAACTATGTTTACAGAACTTCAAGCAACAAGTTAACTGCTAAGTTAGATTGGAATATTGATAAGAATAATACTTTAAGTGCTAAGTATTTTTACTTAAAATCATTTAAAGATCAGCCAGCCAGTAACTCGGGTATCCCTAACAGCGATGGTATAACCACCGTAGGTTATGGTACCACCCGCGCACCTGGTCCAAATACTTTGCCTTTCTACGGATCTGGTTATACTATCAACAATAACTTTAATATCGGTATAGTTGAGTTAAATAGCCGCATCAGCAACTCTATGTCAAACAAATTGACTGTGGGTTACTCTGCATTAAGGGACTTCCGTAATTTCCTGGGTAATGGTTCATTACCAATGGTTGATATAGGTAATGGTTCTTCTGATGCCAATGGCGTTGTTACCTCTCCTGCAAGTGCTACAGCAACCAGCTTTGGTTCTGAGCTTTATACTGCGGGTAACTTATTAAATACCAACATTTGGCAGTTTGCTGATGACTTTACCATTTATTCTGGTAAACATGAGTTCACTATAGGTACGAGTAACCAGATCCAGAGCTACACTAACGGTTTTGCTCCAGATTACAATGGTTTATATACTTATAATTCAGCTTCTGACTTTATCAATGGATTGCCAGCACAAGCTTATACTTACCGCTATTCGGCTGTTGGCAGCGGGTTCCCATTTGCTAAGATCAAAGCGTCTATTTATAGTGTATATGTACAGGATAAATACCATGTAACTGATAACTTCAGATTAACATATGGTTTAAGAGCCGATTATAACGTATTCCCAACTACATTAGCTTCTAACAGCAATGCTGCTGCCCTTACTTTTCAGGGTGGTACACATGTTGATGTTTCTAAGCTGCCAAAAAATAGGGTACAGCTTTCACCTCGTGTAGGTTTTAACTGGGATGTAAATGGCGATCAGTCTACCCAAATACGTGGTGGTTCTGGTTTGTTTACCGGTCCGGTACCATTTGTGTGGATATCTAACCAGGCATCAAACAACGGTTTGTTATTTGGTTCATATACCGTTACGCAGAAAAACTCTCCTGGCGATCCAAGATTGTTATTCAATCAAAATGTTAACGCGAATCGTCCGGCTAATGCGGCAGCCAATAACTCATACGAGCTTGACGTTGCTGACCCGAACCTGAAATATCCAAAAATCTGGAGAACCAACTTAGCGGTTGACCAAAAACTACCTGGCGGTATTATAGGTACTATCGAAGGTGCTTATACCAAAGATATCCGTGCTATTTATCACCAGAACTTAGTATTATCTGATTCATACACCACTTTGGCTGGTCCTGAAGGTCAAATCCAGTACGCTTCAAAAAATACTACAGCTCCAACAACGGCCAATCCTACCACTGCCACTAATCCATTTATCAATGGTTTATATTATATGAGAAATACCAGCAAAGGTTTCTCATACTTTATTACCGGTCAGTTGCAAAAAAGCTTCAGCAACGGTTTTGCCGCCAGCGTAGCTTATACTTATACCAAATCAAAGGATGTTAACGATGGTGGTTCAACCGCTGCAACTATCTGGAACACACGTTATGTTGCAGGTAACCCGAACGCAGATAATCTGTCAAACAGTTCTTATGTACAGCCAAACCGTATTATTGCAACCGTATCATACCGCAAACAATATGCTAAAAACTTTGCATCAACCATTGGTTTAGTATTTGAAGCGGCTAACAACGGCGCTATATCATATATTACTGCTAATGACCCTAACGGGGATGGTGCTACCAACGATTTGATGTATATCCCTAAAAATAAGAGTGATCTTATTCTGGTTGCAGCGCCTACAGCAGCAAATGGAACCAAGGATACCCGTACAGCAGATCAGATCTGGACTCAGTTGAATAACTTCATCAACCAGGATCCTTATCTGAGCCAGCACAGAGGTCAGTTTGCTCAAAGAAACGGTGCGATATTACCTACCTACAAAAGAGTTGACTTGCACTTTGCACAAGACTTTTTCATACAAGCAGGTAAAACTAAAAATACACTCGAACTTACTTTCGACGTAATTAACTTTACTAACCTGTTGAACCGTAACTGGGGTAACCAACAAGTATCGTACAGTGGTTTCAACAATGGTGCAACAACTGTGTTAAGATATATGGGCCCTCAAAAAAATGCAGATGGTTCAACTCAGGCAACTTATTCGTTCCCTTATCTTGATGCCAACAACCAGATACCCGTTACTAATTCATACAAAACAGATATCAGTCAGTTCTCACGTTTCCAGGCTCAGATCGGTGTTAGATACATATTTAACTAATCGTTTCTCCTGAAACAGAGATATAAAACAAAAAGACCAGGCCAATTTGGCCTGGTCTTTTTGTTTTATCGTCCTTTGTCCTAAAGTTTTTGCTCCTTGTTTTCCCAAATCTTTACTCCCAAAATCATCCCTTATAAGTTCTAAAGATCTTATCCCAGATATTGGTATAAAAGCCAAAGTTGTGGTTGATATTTAAATGATGCTGGTGATGAAATGATGATGTACCCAGATATTTAAAAGGTATAATTCTTCGGATGCTTGCCGGGACGGGCTCTATACCCAAATGGCCCATGATGCCAAAAAAAACATTCACTACCAGGTAAATGAAAACAGCATAAATATTAAAGTTGAACAACAGGAGCAGGGCCAGCCATAAGCAGCCAAAGCCTACCGTTTCCAGCGGGTGCAATACAAACAGATCAATGGGGATGGGATCGGCATAATGGTGATGGAATTTGTGGATAGTTTTGTATAATATTGACCGATGTATGGCGTAATGAAACAAAAACATCGCCAGATCCATCAGCATAAAAATAACTAAAAAATCAAAACCGATACGCCAGGATGTGGTATAGCTGAGCAGAATATAACCATGTTTCCATAACCAAAAGCCGGCGTAGGTTATAGCTGTATTAATTACGTTGGTTAAAATACAAATGAATACCTCCTTGCGGGAAGCAGGTTTGATAGGTTTGTGATTGAATTTGAGTATCAGCCAGCCAAACAACAATGCTAATACGGTCACCAACAGGTTCTCGGTCAAAAATATCACCCAAAGATTAAAAGTTGATTGTGCCGACAGGAACCTAAGCATAGGCGAGTTTTTTGGAATCAAGAACCAAGAAGTCAAGATACAAGAAAAACAATAATAGTTGTCAGCCTTTAAACGCGGCTATTGAAACAAGGTTTTTATATACAGATGTTTTTCTGTCTTGATTCTTGACTCTTATTATCTTGCTTCTCGGCTTTTAATACTCAAACACCCCAAACTCAGATGTTACCGTCACCTTTTTGCTATCAGCCGCTTCAACGCGACCGATAACCTGCGCGTCGACACCAAAGCTTTTGGATATGGTTATGAGTTCTGCCGCTATTTCCTGGGGTACATAAAGCTCCATACGATGACCCATATTGAAAACTTTGTACATTTCCTGCCAGCTGGTTTTTGATTCCTCGTGGATGAGCTTAAATAGCGGTGGTACAGGGAAAAGATTATCCTTGATGATATGCAGGTTGGCAATAAAGTGCAGCACCTTGGTTTGCGCGCCGCCGCTGCAATGTACCATGCCATGTATCTGGTTGCGGTAAGCATCGAGCATTTTTTTGATGATAGGGGCGTAGGTGCGGGTAGCGCTCAGTACCAGTTTGCCTGCAGTTACTGATTGGTTGTTGCCTATATCAATTTTATCAGTCAGGTTTTTACTGCCGCTGAAGATCAATTCGTAAGGAATGACCGCATCGTAACTTTCGGGATATTTATCGGCTATGGTTTTGTTAAATACATCATGACGGGCCGAGGTTAAACCGTTGGAGCCCATGCCGCCGTTATATTCTTTTTCATAACTGGCTTGTCCGTATGAGGCCAGGCCAACAATCACATCACCGGGTTGGATACGGTGGTTTGATATCACATCCTCGCGTTTCATGCGGCAGGTAACGGTGGAGTCGACAATGATGGTACGCACCAGGTCGCCCACATCAGCGGTTTCGCCGCCAGTGGAGTAGATGCCGATGCCAGCTTCACGCAACTCGCTCAGAATTTCTTCGGTACCGTTGATGATGGCCGCGATCACTTCGCCCGGTATCAAATTTTTGTTGCGGCCAATGGTTGATGACAGCAGGATATTATCCGTTGCGCCAACACAAAGCAGGTCGTCAAGGTTCATGATAATAGCATCCTGGGCAATACCGCGCCATACCGATATATCGCCGGTTTCTTTCCAGTAAGTATAAGCTAAGGATGATTTGGTGCCCGCACCATCTGCATGCATAATATTGCAATAATCCTCGTCGCCGGTTAATATATCGGGTACAATTTTGCAGAAAGCTTGTGGGAAAATACCCTTGTCGATATTTTTTATTGCATTGTGTACATCATCCTTGGAGGCAGATACGCCACGTTGATCATAACGTTGTGAAGAAACCATAGCGCAAAACTAATGATTTTGACACTAATTGTCACGAATTTATGCGAATTGCACGAATGCGATGAAACACGGATTGCGCGAATTGGGCCCGGTACCGACTCACCCCGCCTACGCTTCGCTAGGCGACCCTCTCTTCGCCTACTGCGGAAAGAGGGTGAAGGGAAAAATAGATCTGTCATGCTCAACGAAGTGAAGCATCTATTATTGAACTTTTCAATCTTAAAATAGATCCTTCGTTCCTCAGGATGACAAAAAACTCCCTCTTTACGCCGTAGGCGAAGAGAGGGATGTCGAGCGCAGCGATGACAGGGTGAGTCGTCGCCGCGTGCTGATCCAATGTACTTTAAACAAAAAGGAGCTGACCTAAGTCAACTCCTTCAAAAAATTAGTGTTTATTTACTTTATAAATAGCAGCTCCCTGAATTTTGGTAGTGGCCAAAGGGTGTCATCTATCAATTGCTCAAGTTTATCTACATGGTAGCGTATCGGCTGGAAGAACGTTTTAACCTTTTCGTCATAATCAATGGCACGTTGGCGTATATCTTCTATCACATTAGCTTTTTTGCGTTCATCAACCATTTGCTCCACGTTTGCTTTTATAAAGTTCACGTGTTCGGCTATTTTGGTGATAATGTCAAGTTGGGCGGCGTAGGTATCGGCGCTTAGGCCAAGATCTTTGAGGCCTTTTACGTTCTCGATCAATTTAGATTGATAGGCAATAGCCGATGGAATGATCACATTCAGTACCAGCTCGCCAATAACGCGCGCCTCTATCTGTAATTTCTTGTAGAAAGCATCCAGCAAGATCTCGTGACGGGCATGTGCCTCGCGAGGAGTAAATATGCCAGTTTCTGCAAAAAGGATATCTGTTTTTTCGGATAACATGGCATCCAGCGCTTTTGGCGTAGTTTTGATGTTTGATAAGCCTCTTTCTTCTGCTTCTTTTTCCCATGCATCGCTGTAGCCATTGCCCTCAAAGCGGATGTTTTTCGATTCTTTGATGTATTTTTTGATCACCATTAACAGGGCCACATCTTTTTTCTCGCCCTTTTTGATCAGCTTATCTACATCATACTTGAATTTTTTAAGCTGATCGGCCACAATCAGATTCAACACCGTCATCGGGCTGGCAGAGTTTGCTGATGACCCTACGGCGCGCAGCTCAAACTTATTACCGGTAAAGGCAAAAGGCGAGGTACGGTTACGGTCGGTATTATCGGGCAATATCTGTGGTATTTTAGGGATGCCCTGCCATAGCAGGTTATCTTCTTTGATCTTTTTGCTGATCCTCGAAGTTTCTATTTCGTCCAGCACATCATTCAGCTGGCTGCCCAGGAAAATAGAGATGATAGCCGGAGGGGCTTCATTAGCACCTAAGCGGTGATCATTATTTACCGAAGCGATAGACGCTCTTAACAAATCTGCATGCTCATAAACCGCTTTAATTGTATTTACAAAGAAGGTGAGGAACATGAGGTTGTTCTTAGGCGTTTTACCTGGCGACAACAGGTTTTTACCTGTATTGGTTATCAGTGACCAGTTATTGTGCTTACCTGAACCATTGATGCCGGCGTAAGGTTTTTCGTGCAACAACACTTTGAAATTGTGGCGACGGGCAACACGGTCCATCAGGTCCATTAATAATTGGTTGTGGTCAATGGCCAGGTTTATCTCTTCATAAATAGGGGCGCACTCAAACTGCGAAGGTGCAACCTCGTTGTGGCGGGTTTTTAAAGGTATACCTAGTAATAAGGCCTCGGCTTCCATATCCTGCATGTAAGCATACACGCGCTCCGGTATCGATCCAAAATAATGATCTTCCAATTGCTGGTTTTTGGCCGATATGTGACCGAACAGGGTACGGCCGGTTAAATACAGATCGGGACGCGCATTAAATAAGGCAATATCAACCAAAAAATATTCCTGCTCGATACCTAAGGACGCATTTACCTTTTCGATGCCTTTATCAAAATAGTGGCAAACATCTACAGCGGCTTTATCTAAAACGCTTAATGCTTTTAATAATGGTACTTTATAATCCAGGGCCTCGCCGGTGTAGGATACAAAAACGGTAGGTATACATAAAGTGCGGGCCATCAAAAATGCAGGTGATGATGGATCCCAGGCGGTATAACCACGGGCCTCAAAGGTATTGCGGATTCCGCCGCTCGGAAAGCTTGAAGCATCTGGCTCTTGCTGCGCCAGTGCATCACCGGAGAAACGCTCAATGGCGCCTCCATCGGCAGTTGGTTCAAAAAAAGCGTCGTGCTTTTCGGCGGTAGTGCCGGTAAGCGGTTGAAACCAGTGCGTATAATGCGTTGCTCCTTTACCCAACGCCCATGATTTCATAGCTGCGGCAATTTGCTCGGCCAGGTCGCGCGGGATTGGTTCACCTTTTTCGATAGAGTTAATGATTCCCTGATAGGCCTCTGTTGAAAGGTATTCCTTCATTTTCTTTTTATCGAAAACATTGGCACCAAAATAATCTGAAATTTTTGAAGAAGGTGGTTTCACTTCCGGGATGGTCCTGCCCAGGACGTCCTGTAGTGCTTTAAATCGGATGTTAGACATAAGATATACGGTTTAAATAAAGGTCAACTCTCAAAAATAGAACTATCCTTTAAAATATGTGCAAAATTTAGCGGAAATATGATATAAGTAAGTAAATGAATAGAAAAATCAATAAAAAAATAGGTTATGCCGAATTTATTTGGGCATACCTAAGGATATTCACCCTTGTCGGGTCAAAAATTTGCCTGTTGCGGCGGTGTATCTGTGAGTGAGATGCTGAATAAATTCGGCGTAACCTCCGCCTTTTAGCTTTCGCCCCCTTTTCGAGCTAATAAAAAACACATGAATTTTAAAAAGTGATTGCCCTGGTCAATAAAACTTAAATTCTGAATATTTCTAAGAAAATCACTCATTTGGCGCCTTGAGTTGAGTTTAAATTTGAATTTTATGCTATTTTTTCTTGTTTTTTGCTCTGAAATATTCAAAAAATCAAATTTTGTCTGAAAAATTCTTCATTTTTTTTTGAATGTGTGAATTTAAATTGATTTGTAGGTGAATAAAATTTCAAAATCATTAAAATTTACCTTAAATTTTAGTTTTGATTTACAATTTTCGTAAATATTGCATTTTTTAGCGTTATTTTTTTGTTAAAAATTTGTTATTCTTAAAATTACTGCATAATTTCAGAAAATAATTTACAGAAACATCATAATTATTGAGTTTTTTATAAAATTATCAATAATTGAATTGTTAAAAGGTAGTATTTGTGAGGTGGGATGATGGTTTTTGTGGATTTTTACCCTGCAATCAAGCTTAATTAAATAAACAATCAAACTAAATTAAACTTTTAAAAACAATCAAACTAAATTAAAGACAAATGAAAGTAAGTTCAACAAAACACAACCTCCTGAGTGCAGTCCGACAACTGTCACGTGAAAAATGGGCGCTGGGAGCTACCATTTTAACAGGAAAAATGATTGGGTTAGGGTTGGTATTGGTGGCCATGATGAGTTTACCTGGTATATTAGGTACATCTGCTCACGCTGCCGACACTTACACCGCTCACGAGACGGCACTGATCAATACTGTTAATACGGTATGGACACTGGTGGCCGCCTTTTTGGTTTTCGGTATGCAGGCTGGTTTTGTGATGCTTGAAGCTGGCTTTGCCCGTAAAAGAGAAACGGTTAACGTTTTAATGGAGTGTATTTTTGATACATGTCTTTGCGGGTTATTGTTTTACGCAATAGGTTATGCCTTTATGTTTGGTAACGGTAATGGCTTTATTGGCTGGGGTGGCTTAGGCGCCGACGGCAAAACCATTACTAACTGGTTCTTTTTACAAAATACGCCCGCTACTTATGGTTCAACCGGTATTCCGCTTTTGGCACACTGGATTTTCCAATATGCGTTTGCCGATACTTGTTCAACAATTGTTTCTGGTGCCATGATCGGTCGTACCAGTTTCCGTGGCGATATTTTATACAGTATAGGTATTACAGGTTTTATTTACCCAATAATTGGTCACTGGGCATGGGGTCCGGATGGTTTCCTGGCTACCATGGGAACTTCGGGAATTTTCGCTCACTTAACCGCTCAACCTTTCCGTGACTTTGCAGGTTCAACCGTGGTACATACTATAGGTGGTGTGGCCTCATTGGCTGGCGCTATGGTATTAGGCCCTCGGTTAGGCAGAATATTTGCCCGTGACGATAAAGAAAAAGGAGGATTGCCTGCAGGTCATAACTTATTAGTTGCTGCCGTAGGTGGTTTTATATTATGGTTTGGCTGGTATGGTTTCAACCCTGGTTCAACCTTAAGCGCAATGGATATGCAGGGTATTGGCCGTGTTGCTGCTAATACTACCCTTGCTGCTTGCGCTGGTGGTTTTGCTGCTATGCTTGCCGCGCTTTGGTGGGGCCCAACAAAAGGCAAGTTCGATCTGGCCTTTACTATCAATGGATTTTTAGGCGGTTTGGTTGCTATTACCTGTCCATGCTACTGGGTAAGTCCGTTTGGCTCTATTTTATTAGGCGCGGTTGCCGGCTTCGTGATATTTGCTGGTGTTTACCTGATCGAGTGGTTCCGCATTGACGATCCGGTTGGCGCGGTTTCTGTTCACGGTCTGTGCGGTATCTGGGGTACTTTATCATTAGGCTTATTCGCTTCTGGTCAGTTTGGTGCCACGGGGCCAACAGGTGCCGATAACTCTGCTCCGGTTGCAGGTTTATTCTATGGTGGTGGTTTTGGTGTACTGAAGGCTCAATTCATCGGCAGCTTTGCTATTACAGCTTCGGTGTTTATAGTAACTTTTGCCATGATGTTTATCATCAACAAATTGCCAAATCCATGGAAACTGCGTATCGAAGAACATGGCGAAGCTGGCTTAGGCGGTATCGATGTGTTTGATCACGGTATCGAAGTTTACCCAGCTCAGGAAGAAGAGATCAGCTTGAGCGGTCTTTTTGACAAGGGGGTTAAGTCGACTACCGAAGTTTAAGACGACGAATAAATAATAACAAAAAGATTCCCGGTCGGGGTCTTGTAATACCTTGTGTGGTTGGTGTGTGGCTTTAATGCAATGGCATCGCCAACTGCACAGGGATTTTTTATGCCGACAATAAAAGGTCCTGTAAGGTAATAACTATTTGTATATCAATATTTTAAATCAAAAAATTAACAAACCCAATTTTATTAACAATTAAATCGTTATCATGAAAAAAACAGCTTTACTATTATGTTTATTTTCTATCGCGGCTTTCACGGTGAAAGCACAGGACACCACAAAAACAGCAGCGGCAGATCCACCCCTGACCATAACCGGATCTGTTGATGCATACTATAAATACGATTTTTCTAAACACGCCAATATACCAACCAGTTTCGCATCAGATCAGAATTCGGTTTCGATAGGTATGATTGACCTGGGTTTGAAGAAAAAGGTAGGCAAGGCTTCATTTGTAGGTGAATTGTCTTTCGGTCCGCGAAATGATCAGTCAATCCCTAACCCTAATTATCATATCCAAAACCTGTATGTTTCCTATGATGTTACCAGTCAGTTTAATTTAACAGCGGGTTATATGGCAACTTTTGTGGGTTATGAGGTAATTGCGCCAACGGGCAATTATAACTATTCAACTTCATACCTGTTCACCAATGGTCCGTTCCAAAACGCGGGTTTAAAAGCTACCTATGCTTTCTCTGATAAAGTGAGCTTAATGGCCGGTATATTTAATAACTACTGGAATGCCTATAACTCTTACAGGTCTGTAGGTGAAGGTGCTACAACCTCTGGTGATGTATCAACCTTTGGCGCGCAATTGATGGTTGCCCCGGTTAAAGGCTGGACTGCTTATCTGAACGTATTAACCGGGTCATACTCCGGAACAGAATTTGACCTGACAACAGCCTATCAGATAACCGATGCCTTTAAATTAGGCTTAAATGGTGCCACCTTCTCGGCTCCTCATGATGGTGGCGGTTTTGAAGGTGTTGCTCTTTACCCGCAGTATGCTGTTTCAAAAATAGTGAGCTTTGGTTTAAGGGGTGAGTATTTTAAAGTTAAAAAAGATGGCGGCAATGTAAAAGCGATCACCGTAACCTCAAATATTAAGGCCGGTCCGCTAACGCTGATACCGGAGGTGAGGTTTGATAAAAAGAGCGATAAATTCTACGCGCCTTTTGTTAACAGCAGCGGTGTAGCAACCAATAAAGCTTCGCAGTTTGTGTTAGCGGCGGTTTACGCGTTCTAAGAGGTGGTTCTAAATGTAGAGACGTATAATTACGTCTCTCGTTTACAGATTAAGGAGGTTAAACAATGCAAAGTGGCTTGTCCTGTGGGAGACGCAATTATGCGTCTCTACATAAAAGATGTTTTAACCCATTTCTAAGAAAAAATAAATAAATTCTTTTTATAAAAGCCGTTCCTATTACCGGAACGGCTTTTATCTTTGAGGATAAAGATTTTCGAACAAAGATTTTTGAGCAAAGAACAAGGATAGAAAAAAAATAGAATTCAGGTGGGTTAAAAGTCCTTACTCTTTGTTCCTTTTGTTCTTGCTCCAAAAGTCCTTGTTTCTTGCTCCAAAAAATCCTTGCTCAACTTAATAAAGTATAAAATGAAAAATATATTGATAGCGCTTGTTTGTGTGTTGTTTGTGAAAAGTGCTTCGGCTCAGACAGATTCGTTGGCTTTGGATGAAAATGATAAGTATATCTATTATCAAACGGTTGCCCAGGATGGCCTGAGCGCTGATACCTTGTATAACCGCGGGCTTTACTTTTTTAAGTCGGCCTATCCAAAAGGTAAGCTAAAGCAGTCGACTGCCGATAAGGCCCAGGGTGTACTGGTAGGTAGCAGTGGTTTCCTGGTATCAAAAAAATCATTCGTAACCACCCATGAAGATGGCGAAATAACCTACACCCTGAGGGTTGAGGTAAAGGATAATAAATACCGCTACTGGTTTACCGATTTTGTATATGTGCCTTATCAACGCAACCGCTATAATGTATATGAAGCTGTACCGGGTGTAACCATTCCCATGGAAAAAGCCAAAGATAAGCTGGACAAGCGCGATGTGGCGGAGTTTTTAAACCGAATGTTATTAAACAGTCGCAAAGTAGGAGCAGTGCTCAGGTCATACATGCTCAAAATATCAGCCCTGCCCAAAGAGCAAAAAAAGATCAATAAGATTTCAACCAAGGAGTGGTAGTTTGGTGAGTAGTGAGTAGTGAGTAGTGAGTAGTGAGTAGTGAGTAGTGAGTAGTGAGTAGTGAGTAGTGAGTAGTGAGTAGTGAGAAATTGGTAAGCAAGTTAGTCAAATCCTGAAAACGGCGCAGCCCTCAACCGAGTTAATTCTTAAATTCTACTAATTCGGGTTCCGACAAAGAAATCACTAATTCACTAAATCAATAATTCAATAATTAAAAAAGCTGCATCTTTAAAAATGCAGCTTTAGTTTTTTCTTGTTGTTTGGTTTTGATTTTTATAGCGCTATGTAGCTTAAAGCTCTTCGTCGTGCTGGCTAATATCCAGGCCTGCAAGCTCTTCTTCTGGGCTAACACGTAAAGTGCTGATCATATCTGTGATCTTTAATAATAATAAGGAGCCAAAAAATGCGAAGGCAGAAACACCTATCAATGTAATGAGGTGAAGGAAAAACAAATGGGTTTCGCCATAATATAAGCCATTGCCGGTTGTGTTACCCGCGTTTACATTTTGATGCGCGAATACGCCGGTTAATAACATACCCACCATACCGCCTACGCCGTGACAAGGGAATACATCGAGCGTATCATCAATGCTGGTTGATGTTCTCCAGATCACAACCAGGTTGCTTACTACCGCGGCTACGATGCCGATGATGAGAGAGTGGGGGATGGTTACAAAGCCCGCTGCCGGTGTGATAGCTACCAGGCCTACTACCGCGCCTATACAAGCACCCATAACCCCTGGTTTTTTACCACGCAATATGTCAAAAAACATCCATGCCATAGCTGCAGCTGCTGATGCGGTGGTAGTAGTTGCCAAAGCAGTAGCTGCCAATGTGCCTGAGCCTAAAGCCGAACCTGCGTTAAAGCCAAACCAGCCGAACCATAATAAGCCGGTGCCTAATAACACATAGCTGATGCGTGCAGGCGCGTGTGCTTTATCGTTACGTTGTTTTAAATATAATGCCGAAGCCAATGCAGCCCAACCTGCCGACATGTGTACTACCGTACCGCCGGCAAAATCCAGTACGCCTTTGCCAAACAGAAAACCATCCGGGTGCCAGGTAGAGTGAGCCAGTGGGGCATATATAAATATCATGAACAGGCAAAGGAAAATCACATAGGAGTTAAAGCGGATACGCTCGGCAAAAGCACCAGTGATAAGCGCCGGTGTAATTACAGCGAATTTTAACTGGAACATGGCAAATAATACCAATGGAATAGTTGGCGCCAGTTTCCAGGTGGCATTACCCAGGGTGCCTTTCATCATAAAAAAGGTGCGGGGATCGCCGATGAAGCCGCCGATAGAATCGCCAAAGGCCAGGCTAAAGCCAAATATCACCCATATAACGGTGATAACACCCATACAAACAAAGCTTTGCAGCATGGTTGATAGTACGTTTTTTTTGCTCACCATGCCGCCATAAAAAAAGGCCAGGCCGGGTGTCATGATGAGTACCAGGGCGGTACTTACCAAAAGCCATGCGGTATCACCGCTGTCAATTTTACTGTCTTTGATGGTGGTAAGGGTAACTGATGGATATATAAGGGCAAGTACAATTACAAGGATAAGTACGCCAAAGGGTATGAATTTTTTCATGTTTCGGGTTTTAGGGTGTTTAGTAAGGTTTGATCAATACTGCCTGGCACCAATCAAAATACCAGGCAGTATTGGAGAGTCAGGATGTTAAGAATCAGGAATCAGGACGAAAGAAAAACAGTGATGGGTTTGGTGTTGCCCTTGATCTGAGGAATAAATATTCAAACGAAGGGGTTAACGATCAACTGTTTTGTTTTTTTTGTCTCGATTCCTGATTCTTATCTCTTGATTCTTAAATAACTCCCGGCACCCAATCAAAAATGCCGGGCGGTATTAAAACTAAATTTTTAAAAACAATAAGATCCGGGGTGCTTAATCAGGGCACCGGGATAGCATTGTTCTTCCTGCTACCAAAAAGCGTGAAACGGAAAAAGGATGAGTTTGCGGAAGCGCGACAACTGACTTGTGCCACGGCCGCATGAAAAAGTGATGTATCTGATCCCGATGGAGAAAAAATTGGGATTATGACAAAAGCCCTGTAACGAATGCGCCCCGCGGTGTTGCTGCACATTAATAACCGGTAAGGGTACATTGTTAAGGCTGTATTCGTAGTTTGAGGGACGATGATTAAGATTTGTGGCTCTTAAAGAAGCCTTTTTTTCGTCCTGATGGTAAATGTGGTATGATCCTCCCCGTCCAGATGCTGAAAATCCGGAAAAAAGAAAAAAAAGTAAGGCAGTAAATTGATAAAGCCTGTTGATCATGTCTAAAAGTAGTAAAAAATTAAAATAAATACAGTTTTTTTATAAATAATTTAACTTTTTGTTTGTTTATATGATAAATATATAAGTAAATGACTTTTAAAATTGCATTTATTGTTTAAATGTGAAAATTTTTTAGACTAAATTAAACGTGCGTGATTGTTTTGCCTCTTGTTGGTAAAAAAAATCGCTATAAGTTTGTTTGTAAAGTAAAAAACAAAAGATTTCTCCTCGTTCCTCGTCGAAATGACAGCTTTTTATCATTAAATAAGAATGATTGTAATTGCTAAACCAATTCAGTAGAGAGGATTTTTTGCCTGGAATTTAACGTTTTGTACGGTTTGTGCCTTGTATCAAGGATGAAAATTATTTTAAAATAATTCTTGTTTTGTAAAATATTATATATGTATATTCGTTTAATAAGAAATTTAATTCTGAAAATTATGAATATTGCCAAATTTGATTTGTACAACGCCGAGTGGCTCGACCTTGTATTTGACCATCGTAACAAAGAGTACGGTGCTTATGATCTGAGAAAGAATTATGGCCGCACCATGGCGAAAGCCATAGGGCTTAGCTTTATTGCTGTGGCGCTTTTTATTGTGGCAAGTTTTGTATTCAGGGCTAGTCCCCAAAAGTTGGTTGATCTGGTGCCTGTGAAGTTGGAGGACTTTAAAATTCAGATTCCTGTGGAACCAAAACTTAAAAAAGTAGATCCACCAAAATCAACCGAGCAGCCTGCTGCTGCGGCACCGGTAAAAACTACGGCTATACCGACAAAGGTTGTTCCGGATGATCAGCCTACGGTTGATCCTCCTGCTATTGATAAAATAGAAGGCACCATCGGGCCTAAAAATGTTGAAGGTCCTGCAAAAGGCCCCGAGAATGTAATGGATCAAGGCAAAGGGCCGAGCAGTGGTGGGCCTGGAGAGGGTACAGCACCATCGTCAACAACAGTATATGATCCGGGTACCCTTGAAGTAATGCCCGAGCCGGTTGGCGGAGCGGCAGCCTGGGGGAAGTTTTTACAAAAAAATCTTCGCTTTCCGGCGGTAGCACAAGAACAAGGGGTATCAGGCAGGGTAATCATGAGTTTTATAATTGAGAAAGATGGTTCATTGTCTAATATTAAAGTTGAGCGTGGCGCAGGGTATGGGTTTGATGAAGAAGCCCTGCGCGTGCTTAAACTGGCCAAAGCCTGGAAACCGGGTATCCAGAACGGTCAGCCGGTGCGGGTTCGGTACAATATCCCCATCAATTTTCAGCTAAGTGAGTAATATGGCAATAAGGCATTCAAAATAAAGTGGTTGTATAGCGTCTCCGGGGGGACAGAAATCGTTAGATGACCACCGTGGGCAAGCGAATATTTTTCGTTTGCCCTTTTTTGTTATCTCCAAAGTTATCTGATTAATTCTAATTCCCCTCTCAAAAGGGAATTAGTAGGCGACCTTTTATCATCCTTTTGTTACAATTACCCCAAAAGCTAAAAAGATAACCCAACAAGCCGTAGCTTAGTATAATTTATTGTAACGATGATACAAATTCCTAAGGATCTGGTTGGTTATCATGCGCATGTGAAGCTGCGCATGTGTGAAATGTATGGTTTTGTTATTGATAAAAAACGGCCCTTCGGCTGTGATGATACCTTGCAAACCATGCATTGCCTTGAGGTGGTTTTAACCGGATCTATTGATGTTTGGTATGGCGGCCACGTACAGCATTTAAAGGCCGGTGATATTCAGTTCAGGAGGCGAGGTAATTACCAGATATTCCCGTCGGATGATTATACCAGCATGCTCATTTTTATGGAAAATGAGTTTGTTGATTATTTTCTGGACAGCCACGTGCCCGAGTTCAGGCAGGAAAAATCTAGCGATGATGTGCTGCCCTTTATCTTTAAAAGATCCGAGTTTATAACGGCCAACATTGCGCAGGCTATTCATCATATTTTGCATCCGCAGGAATATTCGCGCTGTATCGTGAAATTTATCACCCACCAGGTATTGCTTCAAATTTTATCGAACGACAGTTCCAAAACCTTTGTTTCGTTTTTAAAACATATGGTGAGCGAAAATAAGATCGATCTGGCTTATTTTATGGAACAAAACTTTAACCGGCAGCTCTCCCTGCAGGATATGGCTAAACTAACCGGCCGGAGTGTAAGCGCCTTTAAAAAGGAATTTACCGAACGTTTTAATACTACACCCGTAAAATGGCAGATCAACCGCCGGCTGGAATATGCGGCTTATCAGCTCAAAAACTCCAGCCATCCGGTATCGGCAATAGCTTATAGCAGCGGGTTCGAGAATATTTCGCATTTTTCAAAAGTGTATAAGCAAAAGTTTGGCGCTCCGCCCAGTTGCGCACGTAACCATCAGGTATTATCATAACAAACAAATAAAGCCTCACAGCAAAAAACGGGTGCCGCCAAAGCTGCAATTTTGAGGTATGAAAACATTAACAAATACCAACCCGGCGCTGATACTGATTGATATACAGCAGGGTTTTGATAATATTCCTTACTGGGGCGGCGAACGCAATAACCCCGGCGCCGAGGCAAACGTCCGTAAATTGCTTAATCATTGGCGCACAAACAACTTGCCCATTTTTCACATTCAGCATTGCTCAACCAACCCTAATTCCCCGCTGGCCGAAGGTAACCCGGGCAACGCACACAAAGAAATTGTAAAGCCACTGCCAGGCGAACCGGTGATCAAAAAATCGGTGAATAGCTCTTTCATCGGTACCGATTTGCAGCAGCAACTGGACGCCGCTGGTATTGATACCCTGGTTATTGTGGGCCTTACCACCGAACATTGCGTATCCACCACCACCCGGATGGCCGGTAATTTAGGCTACAACACCTTTGTAGTAGCCGATGCCACAGCCGCCTTTGCCAAAACAGGCATCAACGGTGAACATTACGATGCGGAAACCATCCATTTAACCGCCCTGGCACAAATAAACGAAGAATTTGCCACCGTATTGAATACCAATGAGGTGATCAACGCTTTAAAAAAAAGCGACGACTTTCTTTAGCAAGTTCATCCGTAAACTTTTAACACCCTATCTGCCGGTTGTGCAGGTGCTTTCGGTAATGAAGTGAGTTGGAAGGAGAAGTCAAAATTCAAAATTTAAAAGTCAAAAAAATCTGTCATTTCGAACGAACAAGTTTGGGTGGTGAGATGGCGTGAGGAGAAATTTTTTACACCTTGCAATGTTCGTCTGGTTAATCGTATAAGATTTCTCCTCGTACCTCGTTCGAAATGACAGCTTTTATTTAGTTTACAGTAGGTGTTTCAGCCGATGGTCGGTGTTATCACCGCGTCATACTTATCTGGAATTCACCAGCGGAATTACTTTTTTACCGATCAGCTCAATAGAGCTCATGAGCTGGGCATGTGTTAAACCTGCATTATCCATCTGGAAGGTAAAACGATCCACACCACCCAGAGCTTCGCTGTGGCGCAATAGTTTTTCGGCAACCTGTTCGGGGCCGCCTACTACTAATACGCCTTTGGGTGCTATCAGGGTGTCAAACTGCGCTTTGGTTACCGGTGGCCAGCCACGCTCGCGGCCCAACCGGGTCCACAGTTCGGCGTAGCCGGGGTAATAATCTGCAACGGCCTGTTCATTGGTCGCGGCCACATAACCCGGCGAATGCAGGCCGACGGTTAACTGATCGGGGGTAAAACCCGCTCTTTTGCCTGCCTCGCGATACAGGTCGATCAATGGCCTGAACCGGTGTGTTTCGCCGCCAATCACGGCTACCATCAGTGGCAATCCCAGGGTTCCGGCACGGGCGAATGACTCCGGCGTGCCGCCAACACCCAGCCAAATGGGTAGTTTTTCCTGCAATGTTCTTGGATACACGGGGCGGTTGTTTATAGGCGCGCGGAATTTGCCAGACCAGGTTACGAATTCGTTATCACGTACCTTTAATAATAGGTCCAGTTTTTCCCTAAACAGTGCGTCATAGTCGTCAAGATTAAAGCCAAACAAGGGGTAGGCTTCTACCGACGATCCCCGGCCGACAACCATTTCGGCCCGGCCTTTGGATATCAGGTCAAGCGTGGCAAAACTCTGGTATACCCGTACCGGATCGGCGGCGCTCAGTACCGTTACCGCGCTGGTGAGTTTAATATTTTTAGTCCGTGCCGCAGCCGCGGCCAGAATCACCGCTGTTGCCGAATCCAGGAACTCCTTTTTATGATGTTCGCCGATACCGAAAACATCCAGACCAACCTCATCGGCAAAAGCGATGCGGTCAAGCAATTGTTCCATGGCATCCACACTGCTCAATTCCTTACTGCCGTACATCGCCGAAGCGAAGCTGTCAACTCCTATTTCCATTTGATTATTTTAAATAAATGTTTAAACATCTAATTCAAAGATCGGACCAAATCTTCTTCAAACCAAATATACATCGTTATAGGAATGTCATTTAGTAGAGGAGGAAGAAGATACAAGAAACAAGAGTCAAGAATCAAGAGGGAGGAATTGAATGTGATATTGTTTTGTTTTTTAAAAACAGGGGAATGTGCGATTCCTTCCCTGGGGAAGGGGAGGAAGGGTTTTCTGCAATATCCTTTAACCCCGCCAGCTGATTTTTACCGCTGATATTTTATTGGATTCTATTCGCTGATCTTCATGTACGGCAAAGCCATTCTTGATATAAAACATCAACGGTGATGCGTATGGCTTTCCATCGGCTTTTAACTCTCCTTCTTTATCTATCACCCAGCCGGCTAAATAATTTTCGTGTTTTTTTATTTCATTCAATATACTGGTTCCGTATTTTTTTCCTTGAACGTTGCTGTTCAAAATGATTGCGAACCACCGCTCATCTTCGCGTAAAAAAGTTGCCGACCAGCCCATCAGAATCCCGTCTTCATTAATTAACAGGAAGTATGTTTTATGCGCCAGATTGTCCAGGTAATTGCTGAAATCAGCTATATGATGGTGTTGTAATTTTCCTGGGTATTCGTCATTCCATAATTGATAAGCCGCGTGGAGCTGTGTATCGGTAAGGAAATTTTGTACAGATATTTCCATAGTTGGTTTTGAGGTTGCAATTAGCTTTTAGCTGATGTCGCACAGCACTATGCAGTAAACAAATATACATGGTGGCTCAATGATAACAACAATCCGTGGCTAAAACTGTGACAAATGTCAACGCCAAATTGTGTCATATAGCTTCGTTTTGGGTAGCGTTTGGTACCCACTTTTGTTCCGCACCTGATCAATAAAAATGCCCGGGTGCTGAACATAAAAAGAAAGTATATGAAAACCCAAAACAGTAAAATAGATCCTGTTTACTACCAGGAGGCCGGTACACTGGCCCAAATGATCCGCGACAAAGAAATAACTTCGGTTGAAGTTGTACAGGCCCATCTTGATCGCGTAGCCGAAATAAATCCCCGCATTAATGGCGTGGTTACCCTCATGGGCGAAGAGGCATTGCGATCTGCCGCCATTGCCGACAAGGCAGTAAGCAACGGCGATAAATTAGGCCCGCTGCATGGTGTACCTTTTTCTATTAAGGATGCCATAGATACAGCAGGTGTACCATCACAACGTGGCTCCAAAATATTCGCCGGGTTTATTCCCGATAGGGATGCAACCGTGGTTAGCCGTATGAAAAACGCGGGTGCTATCCCCTTAATGAAAACCAATATACCCGAGTTTTCTGCGCATTGGGAATCCGATAATCTGCTTACCGGCCGCTCCCTGAATCCCTGGAATCCCGAGCGTACCCCCGGCGGATCAAGCGGTGGTGAATCGGCAGTGATCGCCGCCGGCCTTTCGCCTATTGGTTTGGGCAGCGATGTAGCCATATCTGTTCGTGGCCCTGCGGCATTCACGGGTATCGCCGCGTTAAAAGCAACACATGGCAGGGTGCCTTATACGGGGCATTTCCCGGCGGCCCTGAGCAGGTTTTGGCATATAGGCGCCATGGCCCGTACGGTTAAAGATGTGGCTCTGGGGTACTCTATTATTAATGGTGCTGATGGAATTGATGGCTACAGCATTTTCGCCAATGATGCCAAACCTGCCAGTTTCAGGATCCCCGGGCAAAAGATCCGCGTAGGGTGGGTATCGGATACCGCTTTTGGCCCGGTTGATCCGGAGATAACAGCCGCTATTAAAGCTACCGCCCTGTTGCTGAAAGAGGCCGGTTGTGAGGTAGAAGAAGTGCGTTTGCCTTTTATGGAAAACACCGATTGGCTCACCCCTTATTTCGGTTTGCTGTATGGCGAACTGGTGCCTTATATGGAGCAGTTTACCAAAGGCCGCGAATCGGAACTGCATTTTATTGGTAAAGCTACTATGGATGCTCCGCTGCTTAACGTTACCGACTATGTAAAAGCCGAAGCCGGCATAGAACAACTGAAAAGCCATTTTGCCAATTACTTTGTACAATATGATGTGTTGTTGCTGCCCGTAAACCCGATGACGGCTACCGGCCATGGTTTGCAGGAGTATGTGGTAGATGGTAAAACCGTATCTGCTTATCATGTAATGGCTGCCACCGAGCCTTTTAACGCTACGGGCTTACCCGCGCTTTCGGTACCGGTAACTTTAAGTTCCGAAAATTTGCCTGTCAACGTTCAGCTGGTTTCCCGGTGGTTTGATGAAGCCACGATCCTGCAATTGGGTGAACTGATCCAGATAGGCAGCGATGCTTACGGTAAACACCCGATAGCCTGATCAAAGCAATTGATATATAATAAGAAAGCTCCCGGACTATTCCGGGAGCTTTCTTATTTGCGCTTAGTAAAATCTTTCCGAATGCGGCTGAGTGTTTCGCGCGATATGCCGAGGTAGGAGGCTACCATGTGCAACGGGACTTTATTAAATACGCTGGGATAGGTTTTTTGAAATTCCAGGTATTTTTCCTCTGCCGAACTGCTGATCAAAGAGAATATCCGCTGCTGGCTTGTTTCGAATGCACGGGCCAGCAAGCGCTCGTTAAATAGCTTCACCGCGGGGATGGTATTCCTCAATTCCTCCCATGATTCCTTTGTCCATATAATAACCTTACTTGCAGCTAATGCTTCTATGTTGTAATCAGAAGGTGTTTCGTGATTATAGCTTTCCTGGTCGCTTATCCACCAGTTTTCAACACCAAATCGCGCGGTATGGTCTGTTCCGTCTTTTCCAAACCGGTAAAGCCTGAAACATCCGCTTGTGATAAAACAGGCAATGCGCCATACCTCGCCATCATGCAGTATCGACTGCCATTTTCGTATCGACCTTTCAGTGCTTGCTAAACGGATGCGTTCCATCTCTTCGTCAGTGATTTCAACCCAGCCGCGTAAATATTTTTCGAATACCTCAAACATGGTTAAGCAAATCTAATCAAATGAGGTGATTAAAGCAGGGCTGCATCATGAATGTTCGGAAGACTTTTAAAAGCAGAGAATGTGCGATTCCCCTCTTGAGAGGGGGGAGGGGTGTGTTCTTCAGCTTTACTAACACACCCCTGCTGTCACACAATCCCGCACGCCCCCTCTCAAGAGGGGATTTAAGCTCACCGCTACCGCAAGCGTCCCGCTTGTGGTATTTAGCAAGGTAATATTATCATCATGATGACCACAAGCGGGACGCTTGCGGTAGCGTACGTGAGCGACTCACCTAACAGCTTACTTTACCATATGATGTAAAGTTAATTTTTGCCGTTCTTTAAGCGGGGGCTGTTCAAAGTATTCCGTAAGTTCCAGGGAGTAGATAACACTGGTGATCTTCCATTTTCCATCTTTTTTCACCAACCCCAGGTATTTGCCGCCCCAATTGGTCATTTTATTATTCGCCCAAAAACTGTAATCCATAGTTACCGACGCCACGTTTCCATCCTCCGTAATTTGGATGTTATCAAACTTATCTTCGGATGATTTAAGGCGGAACAAGCTTCTTAAAAAGTCTTTATAACTACCCGAAAAATAATTGCTCCCGGCCGCTTTCACGCCCCTTTTTTCTATTTCTTTGGCTTGAGATTTGCCCTTAATGGCACCGCACCAGGTAACCGGCCCATCATTAAACAAACTATAAAAAGTAACGGAATCCCTGGCAATTACGCTTTGGGTGTATTTATTAATGATGTCGGTTATTTCCTTTTTATTATCTGACGGTTGCTGGGCGTAGGCCTGCCCAATACTTATCAGAAGTGCAATGAATAGTAATTTTATAGCTTTCATTTTGTTAAGATTTTATGGATGTTGGAAAACAGAAACTTATATGCTATTAAGCGATAGGCTCCGGCAAAATAGCTTGCTTTTGTTGATTGGTAACCAGCTTATATTCTATGGTTAACCCCTCATAGCCATAAGCATCTGCTTTCATTTCCTGTATAGCAGTATAGCTTACCGGGTGGATATCTCCTAAAATACGGGCTAACGAGCTGTGTACAGCGTTAATATAATTAGCCTTATCGGTTTTAAGGTTGGTAGAGTCTGAAATTTTAATGTCGAGATGAAAGCTCCTTGTATTTAATTCGGCCAGCGATACAGCATTAACAAACCAAAGATGATCTGGTACAAAGGATATGACTACTACCGTAACTTCGGGCTTTTTGTTGAGGATCTCCTTGGTGAGACGACCGATCTCGTTTACAAGTTCTTGTGCCAAAATGCGGTCTTCCGGGCCGCTTACTTTTAAATTGATGATGGGCATACTTCAATATTTAGTGAATTACTGAAGTAAAGCTCCGGGTAAAAAAGCGCTTATTTATTGATGTATGTTAAGAGTTTGATGCGGCTCAGCGATTCGGGTTTTACACCCAGATAAGAGGCTATATGGTATTGCGAAACCCGCTGCTCTATCCCGGGATAAAGGGACGATAAAGCCTCGAGCCGTTCCGCTGCCGAATGTTTTAAGAAAGATGTTTCCCGCCTGCATTTCCTGATAAAGTAAGTATCGGAAACATATTTGCCCAGTTCCAGAAAGGCATTGTCCTGCCCGATGAGTTTATTTAGTTTATCGTAACTGATATAATGGATGGTGCTGTTGGCTAATGCCTCTATATTGCAATTGGTTGGCGCCTGGGTTAAAAAACTGGTATAGGCGCTTACAAAATCATGCTCGAAATAAAAATCATTATTAAACTCCTCGTCGTTATTCCGGATATAGGACCTAAACATCCCGGATGATACAAATCCAATAAAATTGCAAACCGAGCCTTCACGAATGAGGTGTTCCTTTTTCTTTAGGTTTTTTACTTTCAACTCCGCAGCAAACGCCTGGAAATGATCCATGTTTAGCCCCAAGTTTTTGGTAAATAAGGAGATTAATGCTTCCATTTGTTTGGGCTGATTGATGGCCTGGATCAAAGATAAATGTTTTCGGCCCGGTTCGGGCAGAAGGCTTGCGATTAGAGTTCTTCTGCCAAACCAATCAGCAATCCTTCGGCTCCGCGAACGTAGCAAAGTTTATAGGAATTCTCGTACTTAACCACTTCGCCAACAAGCTGGGCGCCATGCTTGATGAGCCTGGGTACCAGCTCGTCGATATCTTCAACAGTGAACATAGCGCGTAAATAACCGAGCGCGTTCACTGGGGCAGTCCGGTGATCTGCAATAGTAGGCGGGGTTATAAATTTCGAAATTTCGAGCCGACTATGGCCATCGGGAGTAACCATCATAGCAATCTCTACACGTTGATCGCCCAGTCCGGTAACGCGACCGGCCCATTCACCTTCAACGGTGGCCCGTCCTTCGAGCTTTAAGCCCACTTCCGTGAAAAAAGCGATAGCGTCATCGAGAGATTCCACAACAATGCCGATGTTGTCCATCCTCAGTAATTTACTTTTTGCCATAGTTTTAATTATGAGATATAGTATTGATAAAGCGTTACTTTGATAACAACAACCACAGGCTAAATGTTTCTTTATGGGAATGTCTGAGCAGATGTAAACAAACTTTTTCGTCTCCTCAGGGCTCTCGCAGAGGACCCCAGAGTCTTCTGAACGAACAAAAAATATGATATTACATCGTATCCAATAGTTTTTCCTGCCCCCACACGGCCATATCAGATAATATTGGCTTAAGGCTCTGGCCCAGCTCCGTTAGCGAATATTCTACACGGGGTGGAATTTCTTTGTATTGCTTCCGGTTAATTAATCCGTCACTTTCCAGTTCTTTCAGCTGTTCGGTTAATACTTTTCTCGAAATAGAAGGCATTCGCGCTGCTATTTCACCAAAGCGCCTGGTATGATCCAGCAATAAATAGATGATGATTGTTTTCCATCTCCCCCCAATTAAAGCGATGGTTGCCGTAAACGGGCAGGGGTTAATTTCTGCTTTATTATCCATTAGTCACGTAAAGGTTACCACTATTTTCATAGTTACCAAAAGGTAACAAGTTACTTTTTGAAATTATTATTAGTTACTTTGTGTAACAAACAAAATTAAGTATTAATTCTAAGTATACAAATGATGATTTTAGTAACAGGTGCAACAGGACATTTAGGAAACGCGACAATCGAATCGCTTTTAAATAAAGGTATTCCGGCTCATGAAATTGCCGCTTTGGTAAGGGATGAAAACAAGGCAGCACATTTAAAAGATAAAGGCGTTCAGATAAAAATCGGTCAGTATAATGATTACGATTCGCTTAAAAATGCCCTTCGGGGTGTCGACAAGCTATTGCTTATTTCTTCCAACGAAATGGTGGATAGGCTTGTTCAGCATAAAAACGTTATCAATGCGGCTAAAGAAAATGGCGTTAAACATATCGTTTATACGGGTATAGATATTAAAAGCTTTGATGAAACTGCTATTCCCTACGTTAGCCATATTCATCGCGATACGGCCAACTACCTTCAGGAAGTGGGTATTCCTTATACGCTGTTAAACGATACGCTTTATGCTGATGTGATCCCTTTGTTTTTAGGCGATAAGGTTTTGGAAAACGGTATTTTCTTCCCTGCCGGGGATGGTAAAACGCCTTTTGTTGCCCGGACAGAGATGGCCGAAGCAGCAGCGGTTGTGTTGACAACCCCGGGACACGAAAATAAAGCATATGCCATGGCTGCCGATAAAACCTATTCATTTGAAGATATCGCGCAAATGATCTCCGAGATTACGGGCAAAAACATCCAATATCATAAACCTGATGCAGAAACTTATGTTGATGAATTGGTAAAGGCAGGCGTTCCCCGGGAAAACGCTTCATTTTTGGCAGGGTTCGGAACGGCAATAGCCAAAGGAGAGTTTGATACCCGTCGAAGTGACCTGGAAAAATTGCTTGGAAGGAAAACATTAGGGCTAAAAGAGTTCCTGACGAGCACTTATGGAGTTTAAGTTGTTCTGATTATTGGCCTGGTGGTGCGGTGATATCACTGCACCATCAGGTTAAATAGATATATCCCTCCATTGCTGTTCCCCGAACATTTAAATGAACCAGCCCGGCTTTTTATCCCGTTTGAAAAACAGAATTACCCTTTTCAAAAAAAGCAACAAAAACCGACCATTTGGTATATCGCTATTTAAATGTCAGTTATTTAATACTTTTTAAAATTTTAAAAACCATCAAAAATTTGTTAAAAGCGTTAAAGTTGATGCTTTTAATCAAATTTTAAATCGTTTTTGATCGGTTTTTCATTCGTTTTTGAGTAAAAAAATGTTAAAATCGATGGTTTAAAAAGTTCTTACGATTTGAATTTTACAGGTTTCATTTTCAGGTGAAGAAAGTAAACTAACCATTCCGTCACCCAAACCTCGCAACCCGTAACCCGAACCCCACGCCGTCCAAAACCTTTCGCCTTTTACCTTTCAGCTTTCAGCCTTTTTTCCTACTTTTGCGCATCCTTTCAAATAAAACAATAGTACATTGGAGCACCAGGAATTAACCACCGTTGAAACCGCCAAAGATTTAGGCTTATTACCCGAAGAATTTGAACGTATAAAAGAAATATTGGGCCGCGTACCCAACTTTACCGAGCTTTCTATATTCTCGGTAATGTGGAGCGAGCACTGTTCCTATAAAAACTCTATCACCTGGCTAAAAACACTGCCTAAGGATAGTCCGCGGATGCTGGCTAAGGCTGGTGAAGAAAATGCCGGCCTGGTTGACCTTGGCGATGGCATCGGCTGCGCCTTCAAGATCGAATCGCATAACCACCCATCAGCATTGGAGCCTTACCAGGGCGCTGCTACAGGCGTGGGCGGTATCAACCGGGATATATTTACCATGGGCGCACGTCCAATCGCGCAGTTGAATTCCCTGCGTTTTGGCGATCTGAGCCTGGATAAAACCAAATGGCTGGTAAAAGGCGTGGTAAAAGGTATCAGTCACTACGGCAATGCTTTTGGCATCCCGACCGTTGGCGGCGAGCTGTTTTTTGACGATTGTTATAATGTAAATCCGCTGGTTAACGCCATGTCGGCAGGTATTGTAAAAGCGGGCGAAACCGTTTCGGCAACCTCCTACGGTGTAGGCAATCCAGTTTATATAGTAGGTTCTGCAACCGGTAAAGATGGTATCCATGGCGCGGCTTTCGCATCTAAAGATATCACTGCCGATTCTGTAAATGATCTTCCTGCCGTACAGGTAGGCGACCCTTTCCAGGAAAAACTGTTGCTGGAAGCTACCTTAGAAGTAATTAAAACCGGTGCCGTAGTAGGTATGCAGGATATGGGCGCTGCCGGTATCATCTGCTCCAACTCCGAAATGAGCGCCAAAGGCGAGCATGGCATGCGTATCCACCTGGATAAAGTACCAACCCGCCAGGATCATATGAAGCCTTACGAAATTTTGCTGTCCGAATCACAGGAGCGTATGCTGATTGTGGTTCATAAAGGTCGCGAAAAGGATGTAGAGGCTGTTTTTGACAAATGGGATCTGAATTGCGCCGTAATAGGCGAGGTAACCGATACCAAACGCCTGGAATATTTTGTGAATGGCGAACTGGTTGCCGACGTACCTGCCGACGACCTTGTTTTAGGTGGCGGTGCACCGGTTTATCAGCGCGAATACCGTGAGCCTGCTTACTTTGCCGAGAACCAAAAATTCAACATCGATGATGTTAAGGAGCCTGAAAACCTGATTGAAGTGGCCGAGCACCTGGCTGCACATCCTAACCTGGCTTCAAAACGTTGGGTAACCGATCAGTACGATAGCATGGTAGGTGTACAAACCATGACCGCCAACCTGGCCTGCGATGCAGCCGTTGTGGCGGTTAAGGATACTGATAAAGCCATTGTGTTAACCACAGATTGCAACTCGCGCTACGTATATGCCGATCCTTATAAAGGTACCTCCATTGCCGTTGCCGAGGCTGCACGTAATATTGTCTGTGCCGGTGGCGAGCCTGTGGCTATTACCAACTGCTTAAACTTTGGTAACCCTTATAACCCAGAGGTTTACTGGCAGTTTGTAAGCGCCATAAAAGGTATGGGCGATGCCTGTCGTAAGTTCGAAACCCCGGTAACTGGTGGTAACGTAAGCTTTTACAACCAGTCGGCAGATGGTGGTTCGGTATTCCCGACACCAACCATTGGTATGCTGGGCGTAATGGACGATGTAGAGAACATCATGACCGCCGACTTTAAACAGCCCGGCGACCTGATTTACCTAATCGGCGAATCGGTTAATGATATCGCTTCATCACAGTACCTGGCTTCATGGCACAAAATACTAAAAGCACCTGCACCGCATTTTGATATCGACCAGGAATACGAGGTACAGCAGGCTGTTAAAGGGCTCATCCAACACCGTGTGATCGAATCGGCACATGATGTTGCCGATGGTGGCCTATACATCGCCCTGTTAGAGTCATCTATGCCAAACGGCTTAGGTTTTGATATCGAAACTGATGATGAGATCCGTAAAGATGCCTTCCTGTTTGGCGAAGCACAAGGCAGGGTAGTGGTAACCGTAGCTCCCGAAGAGCAAGAGCGCTTTATTGAATTTATGGCTACCAGCGATGTAGAATTCAGCTTGCTGGGTACCGTGAACAATGGCTCGCTTACTGTTGACGAAGTTCCGTTTGGTCATGTTACCGACCTGAAAATGGTTCACAGCAACGTGCTACACTCCATATTAGGCGAATAATGCTGAAACTGAACCGGGTACATCATATCGCTATTATTTGTTCCGACTATCAAAAGTCGAAGCATTTTTATAGCGAGATACTGGGTTTCAAGATATTATTAGAAGTATACCGCGAAGAGCGGCAATCCTATAAACTCGATCTGGAAGTGGGCGACCAATACCAGATCGAGCTTTTCTCCTTCCCCGAGCCACCTGCCCGGCCATCACGCCCCGAAGCCGCTGGGTTGCGTCACCTGGCTTTTGAGGTTGATGATATTGATGAAGCGATTGATAGTTTACAAGCTAATGGCATTACTACAGAGCCTATTCGCATAGACGAATTTACCGGTAAACGTTTCACCTTTTTTGCCGATCCGGATGGTTTACCGCTGGAGCTTTATGAAAAATAATTATGCTTGTTGGTGACAACACCAGCAACGGGCGGTAAGAAGATTTTTATTTAAAATAATCTTCGAAGTAAAAATTTAATGCTCACGCCCCGCACTTTGTTGGTGTTGTCACCAACAAACATCAGTTATCACCAACAAATGCCATTATGCTTTTATTCATTATGATGTTTCAGAAAGCCGAAATTATCCTCATTTGTCAAATAAAACCTTGCTGATGAATATTTATAGTCTTCCGGTAAAGTAGCTAATTGCCATTTTTTTTGGAGCGGGTTATTATGTATATAATCCAACTTTTGCATAAACACTCTCGGACCCCATAAATCAGTGCTCAATGAATTTCTTTCCCAAAATTGATATTTTCTATCTTTAGCGTTTACTAAAAATAGGGGTAGCCTATCATCGTCAGTATCCAATAATTTAAATTTGAATTGTTGTGCGGTGAATTTTAAAAAACGTAATTGAATAACATCCTGTTTATAACCATCCTGAATCTGCCATATTAAATGAATATGATTCGGCATGATCACAAAACCATAAACAACAATGCTTTTTTCATTGGTTAAAAATAAAAGACTTTTGATGATGATATCTTTAAAAGCGTTGTCCTGTAATAAGGGTTTCCATTCCAGTATAGTTGCGGTGAAAAATTGAGGGTGATAGTCAAAATTGATTTCGGCCATTTAAATCGGTTATAACTTTCAAGATAAGAGTTGTTGGTGACAACACCAACAACGGGCGGCAAAAACAACGGCAGCGAGGACAACTTCGCACTTTGTTGGTGTTGTCACCAACAAATATAAACCCGCTAAATGTCAACGTTGATACGCATCTTAACATTTAGTAATAAATTCGCATCAATGTTTCGCTTTAAACAATTCAGTGTCGACCAAACCGGTTGCGCTATGAAGATCAATACCGATGGTGTTTTACTGGGTGCATTGGCTGATGCAGATAAACCTCTATCCATATTAGATATAGGCACAGGTACCGGCGTAATTGCCCTGATGCTGGCCCAGCGTTATACCGATGCCCAAATTGACGCAGTTGAGATTGATGAAAGTGCGGCTATAACCGCCGAAAGCAATTTTAGAAGCTCACCTTTTGCTGACAGGCTGGCTTTGTTTCCAGTAAGCTTTGCCGATTTTTTTTCCGATCATCCCAGTAAAAAATATGATCTGATTGTATCCAATCCGCCTTTCTATATCAACTCCCTTCAATCGCCGGGGGTAAAGAAGAATTTGGCCAAACATGCAGGTGATGGTTTTTTTGAAGGCTTGATATCTGGTGTGGCTGAACATTTAACAGAAAATGGGACTTGTTGGTTGGTATTACCAATTGATACCGCGGCGTTGGTTAAAGCTTTGGCCACGCAACATCAGCTTCATTTACAAAAAGTAATTAGTATACATTCGTTTGAAAGTGATGAACCTCACCGGGAAATACTGGCTCTTGGCTTTGGTAAGGGAGAATCAAAAGCGGAGAAATTAGTGATTTACGATTCGCCTAAAGTTTACAGCAGGCAATACCAAAAAGTATTGGAGAACTTTTTGACGATATTTTAATCTCCATTTTAGTTCTTATTTGTCATCCTGAGGGACGAAGGATCTATTCGTAAGCTTTGCCTGTCGACTAATAGATGCTTCACTACGTTCAGCATGACAAATTTTATCTTGGTATATTTTCGTGCACCTTGTGTTGCTGATGTTGGAAATGATTGACTTATGATATTCGACCAAAAACAGACCCAAAAGTGGGTTAACACAAAATAGACCTTTAGTGGAGTTAATTATTTGATTATCAATAAATTAAATCAATGTAAATCCTAAAAAGTGTAAACCATGTAAACCCACTTTTTAGCCTTTATCCAGTTTTTTTGCGCACAACGACAGATTTATGAACTCTTGATTCTTGACTCTTACCGCTTGTATCTATATTTGCTCCCATGACCCGCATAGGCCTGATATCCGATACCCACAGTTACCTCGACGAGGCCGTTTTTAAGCATTTTGAAAATTGCGATGAAATATGGCATGCCGGCGATTTCGGCACCCTGGAGCTGGCCGATAAACTGGCCGCTTTTAAACCGCTAAAAGGGGTATATGGCAATATCGACCAAAAGGATGTAAGATTGATATACCCGGAAAATCTGCGTTTTAATTGTGAGGGTGTTGATGTATGGATGACCCACATTGGCGGTTATCCGGGTAAATATAGTCCGGCGGTGAAAAAGGAGATCTACTTAAACCCGCCTAAGTTGTTTATCTCAGGCCATTCGCATATATTGAAAGTGATGCCCGATAAAACTATTGGCTGCCTGCATCTTAACCCAGGCGCGGCCGGGCAGCAAGGCTGGCATAAAGTGCGCACGCTGATGCGTTTTAATATCGATGGCGATAAAATTCAGGATTTACAGGTTATTGAGCTGGCGGGGAGGTGGTAGGTAGGTTGGTTGGGTATCAAGTAGCTAGTATCAAGTATCAAGATGCTATGCCTCTTCAATATAAAAAGAAAAAAGTCGTGATACTTGATACTAGCTACTTGATACTAATTATTTCCCATTCTCCACTTCAAAAACCGAATCTATAAGCAGCGGTTTCTGTTTCCCGGCGGCTACAGCCAGTTCATCACAGCGTTCGTTTTCGGGGTGACCGTTATGACCGCGTACCCAGGTAAATTTAATCTGGTGGTGCTTGCTGATATCGAGATAACGGAGCCAGAGGTCTTTATTTTTTTTGCCCGCGAAACCTTTTTGCACCCAGCCATTTACCCAGCGTTTTTCGATGGAATCGATCACATATTTGGAGTCGGAGAAGATCATCACCTGCTGATTAGGGGTTTTCAGCGCTTCCAGTCCCTTGATTACAGCCAGTAGTTCCATACGGTTGTTGGTGGTTTTGCGAAAGCCTTCAGAAAGCTCTTTATAATGCTTCCCCGAACGCAAAATTACCCCATAACCACCCGGACCCGGATTCCCGCTTGATGCACCGTCTGTAAATATTTCTATCATAATTGTTAGTCCATGGACGATAGACCATAGTCCACAGCTGCAAAAGTAAGAAACTTTGACTTATGCGTAAATAAAACAGAAAATGAAAGGGCCATGGACTATGGTCTATCGACCATCGACCTTTTTAATTTTCAACCTCAGCGAATTACCAATCACCACCACATCTGAAAAAGCCATGGTAAATGCGCCTACCATCGGGTTTAAAAAGCCCAGGGCTGCCAGAGGAATGGCTACAATGTTATATGCAAATGCCCAAAACAGATTTTGTTTAATGGTGAGCAGGGTATGCTTGCTGATCTGTAAAAATTTAATCACCGAATTCAGATCGGTATTAAGCAGCACAACACTGGCTGATTGTATAGCCACCTGGCTGGCATCGTTCATGGATACGCCCACATCGGCTTTGGTTAATGCAGGGGCATCATTTATTCCATCGCCTATCATGATGGTTTTACCTTTTTGCTTATACATCTCGATCACTTTCAACTTTTCGTCGGGCAGTTTTTCGGCATGCACCTCCTTAATGCCTATAGCAGAGGCCACTTTGAGGCAACGGTCTTTTTTGTCGCCGCTCAATAGTATGGGTTTGATGCCCATTTTTTTGAGTTGGGCTATAAGGGAGGCCGTTTCTGGTTTTATTTCATCATCAAGCGCTATCTGGGCCAGTAACTGCTGGTTTTTATAAAGGGAGAGATTAAAATGATCGTCCTTATTCAGTTTGGCAGTACCGAGGAAGTAATTGCTGCCTTGTACGTCTTCGGCACGCATACCGAGGCCTTTTTCCTCTTTGGCTACTTTGAGGATTACTTTTTGCCGGGGGAGATTTTTTAATCCGCTCACCAGTGATTTGGCTATTGGATGGTTTGATCGCTCTTCAATGGCGATAATGATGCCTCGGATCAATTCGATATCGACGCCAGCTTCGGCTTTGATCTCATTGATGTTGAACTTGCCGGTGGTTAAGGTGCCTGTTTTATCAAGTACCACATATTTGGTATGGGCTACGGCTTCAATCGTGTCACCACCCTTGATGAGGATGCCACTCTTAGCCGCACGACCAAGACCTACCATTACCGCGGTAGGGGTAGCCAGTCCCATAGCGCAAGGGCATGATATCACCAATACGGCTATCGCGTTCAGCAACGAATGCTGCATATCGGCATGAACGATGTAAAAAGTAAGTACAAAGGTAAGCAGGGAGATACCCAGCACTGCTGGTACAAATATAGAAGCAACCTTATCACCCAGTTTTTGAATAGGCGGCTTGGCTGCCTGGGCTTTTTTCATCAGCTCGATGATCTGCGACAGGATAGTATTGGAGCCAACTTTGGTGGCCAGCATATGTATATTGCCGTTAACTAGTATAGTACCGCCTATTACCCTGTCATATTTTTTCTTTTCAATGGGTAAACTTTCGCCGGTAAGCATGGCCTCATCTACAGACGCGCTGCCAGACAGAATTTCGCCGTCAACAGGTATTTTATCTCCCTGATTTACTAATAAGGTATCACCTGGGCGTACTTCTTTGGCGCTGATCACTTCCACACCGCCGTTAACAACACGGTTAGCATTTACCTGCTGAAATTTGATCAGATCTTTTACTGCCGACGTGGTTTGGGTCACGGATCGTTTTTCAAACACATTGCCTAATAGTACCAGGGTAATAATAGTAGCACACGTTTCGTAAAATTGATACTGTGGACCTAAATGCTGCAGTGTACCCGTAAGGCTATATACAAATGCCGATGTTGAACCGATAAATATGAGCACATCCATATTGGGTACGCCACCTTTTACAGAACTCCATGCACTTTTACCAAAATGCAGGCAGCCTACCATAAATACCGGCAGGCATAATAATAGTTGTACAATAGGTTGATGTAATACATGCCAGGGCAACCACATGCCGAGTAAAAGAGGTACGGTAAACAGGGCGCAGAAGACAAATTTATTCTCTACTTTATCGTAAAATGAAGGCTGATGTTGCGAAATATCGTCAATCACTCTAAAACCTAAGCTTTCTATTCCTTTTTTTATTTCGGGTAGTTGGGTGCTGTCGCTGGTTGAAAATTTCACCTCTTCGCTGGCAAAGTCGACCAGTATATTATGTAAGCCCCTTTTTTCAAGTAGTTTATGTACAGATAAGGCACAATTATTACAATGCATCCCTGTCACGTTCAATTCAATTAATTGCTCAGCCATAAATACAAATCTAATAATTAATTAAAATCGTTCTAAATTAAACAGGTAAGCCGAATGTAATTTTAAAAAGAGTTTGCAAATAGCCGTAAGATTTCTATTTTTGCACTCTCCAAACGGTAGATGTAGCTCAGTTGGTTAGAGCATCGGTTTGTGGTACCGAGGGTCGTGGGTTCGAGCCCCATCATTTACCCGAAAGCCTCTCATGAAAATGAGAGGCTTTTTTTGTGCGCAATCATGACCTCGGCCAGCTATAGCCCTAATTCCCTAATTTCTGTAAAAAGAGGTTCAAATCTTCTTCTTTTTCCAATCCTAATTTTTGTTTTATCCGGTAGCGGCTCATTCGTACACTTTTGGCTTCGATATGCATCAGTTGCGAAATTTGCCTGGTATCCATTTTAAGATACAGGTAGGCGCAAAGTTTTAAATCGAGCAGGGTTAGTTTCTTTTTTGCCTTATCATTAAGCAGATTGAAAAATTCTGGATGCACATGTTGTATTTGTAATGTGGCATGTTCAAAGTCGTTATCCAGCAGCATTTCTTCTTTTAGTATCCGCTGCATATTTACAGGGTCACCCTCGGTTAGCTTATCTTTTATATCGTGCAGCATCCGGTTCTTGTGTTCCAGTTGAAGCGTGTTGGCCATCATTTCTAATTTTAGTTGTTGCTGCTGTGTTTCCAGTAATTGCTGCTCGGCTCTGAGCCTGGCCTGTTCTTCTTTTTCCAGTTTTACCTGTAGCTCAGATTCCTGATTTTCCAATTGTAATTGTTTTTCGCGCTGCATAGAATAACGCAACTTGAAGTGATATGACCTAAACATGAATAACAAACCCAAAACAGAAGCGATGGCTATACAGCCGTAAAGGTAATTTTGCAATCTGCGGCTTTTCTCTTTTTCCTTTAAGGCCTGCATTTCACTGTTCTTTTTTTCGGTCTCGTATTGTATTTCCAGTTTTTGAGTATTGAGAGCTTGTTCCTGGTTAAAGTTTTTGATGTTGTACTCCGTTATTTTCTTTTGAAAATCCAGCGCTTTTCCAAGTTCTCCTCTTTTTTCATAAAACTCCGATAAGCCCGTAACCACATTGATCATCGTGTAATAATAAGGTTGCTTATCGGTTTGCATGACGCGGTAAGCTTCCAGTAAATATTTTTCCTCCTGAGGGGTATTTCCGTCGCGCCGGGCATATTCGCTTAGTATCCCCAAGCCGCTGGCCATAATTTCCTGACCGTTATTTGAGTTTTTTAATACTGAAAGGGCAATATTAGCATGCTCGATAGCCTGGTTCCGGGCATTTTTATCAGTTTGCGGGAAGTATTTATAGTAAGCGTTGGCGATATTAATGCAAGTAATACCATAGGTATTAGCAGATACCCTTCCTGAATGTTGCCGGTAGAGTATTTCTGACCGATTCAGGTAAAAGAAAAAGCTGTCAAGTTGGGCCTTGTTTTTTGATTTATTGTAATTGTATTCATGAGCTACTGACAGCGCGGTATAAGCATTACTTAATAAGTCATAATTTTTGGCCTGCAAGGCGTTTTCAACGGCTTTTCGGGCATAAAAATTTACTTTAGCTTCATTGTTCCAGTCGGAGTTTACGGCGTAAAGCCGGTAATAAAAACCAGCGGCTAAACCGGGGTCAGCTTTTTTTTCGAGCTCTTTTAATCCCAACTGGCAGTATTTTACTACATTATCCGAATTACCGAGCATTCTATATAACCATACTTTTGCGTAATAGCTATAGGCCATAGCTATGGGGTCATTAGCCTGTTGTGCCATGATTACGGCCGTATCACAGGTTTGTTTTAAAGTGGCCAACTGCTGTGTGTTGGCTTTAATAGTAGCCAATAGAGTATAGCCCTTAGTGGCTACCGTAAAGTTTTTATACTTTAAAGCCAGGACAATGCATTGTTTAGCATTGGATACGGCAATCTCATAATTTTTACTGACCCGGTTTGCCTGGCCCAGTTGGTAAAGTAAAGCAGGTTTTTCTTTTTCATTTAATGCGGGGTTATCAATAACAGAGCGTAAGCTATCGATTATTACATTCTGGGCCCGGGCAACAAATGATAGCATTATCATACAGGCCCCAATAAAGAGCTTATTCCATGGAGATGTCATGAAGCCAAATTACTACAATTAACTGAAAATTAATACGGAAACGCCAGGATTGGTGCTTGGGGTGTATTTGTAATATTCATACAATCAATTATTTATAAAACCTGTAGATATATTGTAGACGCTCTGCTGTAAATGGGTAGACGCTTTGTAGAATGCAAAAATTAGCATTGCATGGTAGTTGTCTGCAATTTTGTTGCGGCAATATCGCCAGGCAAAAAAACTAAATTATCATGAACAACAAAACATTATCCATCGTATCGTACATAACTCTTATTGGGTGGCTGGTCGCGTATTTTTCGGGAAAAGATAAAGCAGATGCGTTGCTCAAATATCATTTAAGACAATCATTGGGTTTAGCCATTGTGAGCATCATTCTTAATATCGTTTTACGATTTATTGTATCGTTGGTGCCTGCACTGGCCTTTTTGGGATTGATAGGCTTAGTGATCATTGTATTCTGGATATTGGGTATGATCAATGCAGCCAATAACGCCCAAAAGCCCATTCCTGTATTTGGTAAAGCATTTGAAAATAGTTTCCCTTTTATAGGTTGATCATTTTTAAAATATAGCCTTATGCAATCACTTAAATATTTTGAACAGGATGGGAATACCTACCAGGTGAAAATACAAAAGGGTATGTTCTATTTTCTTTCCTTGCTCTCATTCGGGGGTATGGTTGCTACTTTGATTTATGGAAACAGCAAAGGTGCCTATTTTTTTGCAGCGTGCCTGGGTATCCTGGGTACGATAGGAATCCTGCGTACCACCGCCAAAATAAGCTTTAACACAGCAGCCAGGAGCATGACCTTTAAAACATTTTTCTTTACTCCTGAAAAGGAATACAGCTTTGATGATTTTGATCATTTCCTGATCTCCAAAATGACCAACATCGGCATCACGCTTAATGTGTCAGCTACCATGATTTTTTATAAGAATGGTAAAGAAAAAAGGATACTGGTGCGGCAAGGCTTTTTTGTTACCAAACCCCTGCAAAACTTTACGGACGAGTTGAGTGATATTATGGGCTTGCCCAAATAAAATTAAGTAGGTAACTGGCTTTTAACTAAAACCAATCGACAATGAAACGCGGTGTTGCTATATTCTGGATGCTTTACATGTTGTTTTTCGCTATCCCTTTTCCGATGCTGTTATATTATAACATCAAAAGCGAAAACCCACTTGATATCGAAGGATCGGATCCCTGGCTTTCGTTAGGACTGACGGCTTTGTCAATGGTGCTTTGGATCATCTTGCTGGCAGGGTATTATCGTAAATGGGTTTTGAAGGCGTTTTCGGCCAAACGGAATATGGATCGCCTTAAGAAAAATGGAGTGCGGCGCGAGGCCAAAATACTGGAATCAGTCAACCTAACGAAACCCGACGCAGGGTATAATACCTACGAGCTTAGTCTGAGCTTTAAAAATCTGGCTAATACCGAGATTGTACAAAAGGCTGGCATAAATGATATGAAGCCCTATGAGCGCCGCTTTGAAGTAGGTAAACGGGTTGGTTTGTTAATTGATAAGGAGATGAAACATATCCCGTACTTTATTTTTGAAAATAGCGAAGGCAGTATCCGTAGAGGAATAATAGCGTTGATAAACCTGGGCTGGCTGCTGCTTTTAACGGTAGTGGTTGGATATTACATATACTCCTATCAGTCAGAAAGCGAGGGGATGGGCTGGCGCTTTATGAGCTTTGGACATCCGCTGCTGATTTGCCCGGCGGTACTACTGTTTTATCGTGTACTTCTCGGCTTTATTAGCAGTAAACTAAACAGTGGACTGGATAATGCTCCTTTAATTAAATTTAAGGGGGTCAGAACAACGGCTAAACAAATCGCGGCAAACCTTACCGGTACCTACATTAACGAGCAGCCGATGGTGAACTTCGAACTGGAATTTGTGGATTACCAGAATCATACACATAGGGCCAGCATCAAAAAAATTGTGAGTTTGCTCGATCTGGATAGCACAAAACAGAAAACGGCAGACATCTTTTATCTGCAGGATGACCCACAAAAAATAGCTTTTGCCACCGATTTAGACGAAATAGATTAAACCGATGAAAACGTTAAGCTCCTTTATAATCATTACAGTAGTTTGCAGTTTAACTTCTGTGGGCTGCAAACAGATCACCAGGAGTGTGGACGAGACTTTTATACCTAAACCAAACCCACAACAGAGGGTAAGTAAACCTGCTTTGGTGCAGCAGGCGATTGACAGTACCACCAGCAGAGCAATAATGCAGATGCAAGATCAGTTAACAACAGCCTTATCAAAGGTTAATGCTACCTCGCATCGTAGTAGGCCTGTAAAGAGTAAGGATTTTTTAACAAACACCACGGCGCTGAAAAAAGCGGAGGCATCTTTAAGAAACCTGCCGCAGTACCGGGGTAAAGAGATCTTTATTTACCGGTCGGTACATTTTTATGATGACGGCAGCATTAGTATAATGCTCCGTCATCCTGAAAATCCGGATGATGTGGATAGTTATGAATACCGGAATGGTGCCTGGTCAAAACCTAAACCAGAACAGGTATCGGTAAATGCTGATATAGACAGCCGGTCGGTTTCCCTGGATGAGGTCGACTTTACTACGATAGCCAACATTACCCGCTTATATAATGAAAAGGCTGCGGAAATTGAAGGTGCCAGGCCAACAACCAGCGCTTATATGGTGGTTTGGGATAAAGTGATGCGCTGGTATCCTGGCACTATCAATGGCAGCCGCCAACGTTACTCCATAGAATTTAACAACGACGGTACACTAAAAAGCTTCAGGCAGGATTGATATCGCCAACTAAAAAATAAAGATGGATCGCTATAATTTGAAAATAATGGGAGGGAAGCTGAGTTTTCAGCCGATGCGCAACTACTGGATCAATATTGTTATTTCGGCCTCGATAGCCGTAGCCGTATTTATCATAGTACCTGTGCTAAACCTTGGGCATGATAGTACCTGGGGATGGCTTACCGTAGGCATGGTGCCAGCACTTTATGCCATTTATGACTTTTTGTTCAGGGTAAATGTTACTTATGAGTTTGATCAGTACGCCCAAACCATTTACCGCAAATTTCCGGGATTATACACCCGTAAATTAATGAATTTTGAAGATGTGCACCTGCTGCCCGTGGAGTTGAATGGTTTGCTGCATTACGCCATTTCGAACAAGAAAAATAAATTCGGCAAAAGCTATCCCATCAGCCATGAGTTTGGCAGCACTAAAAAAGACCTGAAAAGGCAAGAGGAATTTGAAACAGAAGTTTTGGCAGCCATAGAATCCTTTTTACAGGGCAGGGCCTGATAAACCATATGCTCATTAAAGCCTAAAAAGTGGGTTTACATGGTTTACACTTTTTATGGTTTGCATTTATGTATTTAATTAACAATCAGATAGTTAATTTTATTTTTATGCTATTTTATGGGTTTTAGTGTAAACCCACTTTTGGGCTCCTGAGGTTGCTTCTTGCCCCAACTTTATCAATGTGCCCAAAGAATAAATTGTCATTGGTTTAGTTCTGAGGGGCTTTGGGGTTTTCGTTTTTTAATTAAATATCAGATTCCGCATATCTTTTAAAGCCATCTAATACGGCCTGGCAAAAATCTTTTTGCATATCGAGTGGGTGGTTCTTTTCGGGTTCAAAGGCTTCGGTTATTTTCACCATATGGCCTGTTGTAAAAGTTATGGTTGATCTGCGGTCGTCGTCAAGGGTGTAGGAGATCAGTTCATGAATTTTGACCTCATCATAGGTGCCTTTAAAATCGAAACGGGAGCTGCCATCTTTTAATTCCATGGCAAAAAGGAATCTGCCGCCCGCCTGCAGATCATTTTCTACTTTAGAATTACGCCACTCCTCAGATGGGTTATTCCATTGCATAATGTGCTCCGGTTCAGTCCACCTGGCCCAAACTGTTTCAATCGGGGCGTTTATTTCTACCTCCGCGGTAAGGATCGTTTTATTGTTACTGTTCATATTCATGAATTTATGATACAAAAATAGCGTACATGCAAAAAGAGCAAGCGTGTAAAAACGACAAATTAAGGGCAGTTTGCGACAGATTGCATGTCATTTAGCCACATAGCTATTATCCGAGGTATTGGCATCCAAAAATATCCCTGTATTTATCTTAACGGCTTTTACTACCCTGTCTGTTTGAAACACAAAGCTGACAGCCTGCGGATTTTGCTCCCATATGGCAGGTGTTTGGTGTATGATCTTGCAGGTGCCATCCAGGCAGATAATTTTAACATCAAAGGGGATATAAAACCCACCGGTGTTTTTGATAGTGATGGCGTAGCCATCTTTGGTTTTGTTTACCTTTTGTAATGACAGATCGATATAACCATTGCTGAAAAACCAATTGTTGAAGAACCAGTTCAGGTTTCGGCCAGATTTATCGCTCATGGAATTAAAGTAATCCCAGGGAACCGGATGTTTACCATGCCAGTTGTCCATATAACCTTTTAACGATCTTTTAAACAGGTCATCACCCAACAGGTCCTTCAACGCAAAGTGGCTCAAAGCCGGTTTTCCATATTCGTTATTGGAAAGGCCATCTCTTAATTCGCTCGTAGGCGTGATGATGGGCAGATCTTCCGGGGCTGATGGATCACTGATCCACGGTTTTACCCGGAGCTCAGTCCATAGCGCATCGGTGCTTTCCTGACCTATTTCTGTGGCGCCTATCAACCTTTCGAAGGTGGTGGCCCAGCCTTCGTCCATAAAACCATAGCGACTTTCATTGGTACCCATATAAAACGGAAACCAGGTATGAGAGATCTCATGATCCAGTAAAAGCTGAGCAAAGTTCAGATCATCTTTATGGCTGGCGTTAACCATCATGGGGTATTCCATATCCGCATATCCCTGAAAAACGGTCATTTTTGGATACGGGTAAGGTACACCTGGTAAATTGTTCGAAAACCACTTTAAGGCGTACTGCCCAAATTTTACTGCAGAGTGAAAATCGGCGGCACTATCCAGGTAAGCTGCCTGTATGCTTGCTCTTCTACGTGTAGAATGATCAACAACTACACTTGCCGCATCCCAAACATAATGATCGCTTATGCCTACAGCCATGTCGCTGATATCATCCGCCTTCCAGATCCAGGTATTGAGCTTGGTTTTTGCGGTGATGTTCTTTTGGGCAAGGTCGGCAGGAGTGACTACGTGTATGCTAGAGTCGCTGTTCATGGAGCTTTGCAAACGCTTGGCATACTCTGGTTGTAGTACCTCCTTTGGATTTTGTAAGGTTCCTGTTGCCCACACCAAAAAATCAGATGGCACTTTAACCTGCAGGGTATAGTCATTAAAATCGTTGTAAAATTCCTGGATATCTAAGAAAGGGAGTTTATCCCAGCCATTATAATCGTCATAAACGGCTACCCTCGGGTAAAAATAGCCCAGGTAGAAAGAGGTGGAATCAATAACCCCTTCGCGACCCGCACCCAAAGCCAGTTCATAATGCCAGGTAATATCCAATTTTACAGATTGATGTGGCAGTAAAGGTTTTGACAGGGCGATAGTTTGATTGGTTGTGGCATCCTGATTGTTTACCGTTACAGGCTGGCCATCTATTGAAAAACTATCCATCTGCACACCCTGGGTTAAATAGTTGGCTTGCGCATTGGCAAATCGTGCCGCTCCCGGTTTGTGTATGTTCATGATTAGCTTCATATTCAGTTCTTTGAGCGTATCCGGACTGTTGTTACTGTAGATGATCTGCTCGGTTCCCTTGATATTTCTGCTGGGAGGTAATACAGTTAAGGTGATGTTGTAGCTGCTGTGATTTTGCCAGTAATTTTTACCAGGTTTCCCATCTGCCGACCGGGTTTTGTTTTTAAAAGCTTGTTTCAGGTCGCGGGGATAGTACAGGCATTGGGCACGTAATTGTGCATGTTCAATAAGCAGGAGGGCGGTTATGAAGGAGATGAGTGATAGGCTTTTTTTGATGAATTTTAAATCTGCTGTTAAATATTTCATGGTAGATATTTTGAACCATGACACATTTAACAGCAGATAACCCTGACTGCGATCTGAAAAATATTATACTTTTATGAAAGGCATAGTATGTTTCAATGCTTGTTTTTAGTCAGGTTTTGCATTATCGCTTCGGCCACCTCGAAAAAAGTATCCAGTTTTTCTTCGCTGATGCCGGTATTAGCCAATTCATTTACCTCTTTTACTTTTGTTTCGATATAAGGAATAGACAGTAAAGCATGAGGTGATAAGGAGATATAATGCTGACGCCTGTCGGCGGGGTTTGTTTTCACGATCAGCATTTTTCGCTGTTCCAGTGAATAAACAATACTCACCACCCTCGATTTATCAACGTGCAGCAATTCTGCTAATTTATTTTGCGTTATCGGGCCCTTTTGTTGGGCCAAAATCAACAATACTTCAAAATGATGATTCACCTTGATAGATGATAATTCCCTGGAGAGGTTCTTATTATATAAATAATTGATCAGTCTTAAATTTTCTGATATCAGCTGTGTGTGTTTCATAGATCGCTACGCTATTTGTTATTTTCATTTGCTGTTTGCTTGTCCGCGTTATGTTTGGCATTGGCTTCGGCAATATCATATTCCAGTTCGGGGTCGATATTCTGGGCCTCTACTTTGCGGGCCTTTTCCATTAATTCTTCATGATGTTCCTGCAAATAAGCCAGCTGCTTTTTACCGTAAGAAAAACGGGTAAATAATACAAAGAGCACAGGCACAATAAATATGGAAATGGTTGACGAGGCTATCATCCCCCCTAAAACCGTGATGCCAATGGTATTTCTGGATTCGGCACCAGCACCTGTTGCTAAAACCAGCGGTAATACGCCTAAAATAAATGCCAGGGAGGTCATGATGATAGGGCGCAAACGCAGGCGTACGGCTTCCAATGTCGATTTGATCAACTCCTCACCTCGATCCACCCTTATTTTGGCGAATTCCACAATGAGGATGGCGTTTTTTGCCGAAAGGCCTATCAAGGTGATTAATCCTATCTGAGCATATACGTTATTGGTAACCGTAGGCACAACAGTAAGCGCCAGAATAGCGCCAAAAGCACTGATGGGAACCGCGAGCATTACGGAGAAAGGTACCGACCAGCTTTCGTACAACGCCGCCAGGAACAGGAATACAAAAATGATGGAAAACATGAAGATGTAAACCGTGGTTGAACCCGCCTTGATCTCCTCATAGCTTAAGCCCGAAAATTCATAGGTGTATCCGCGCGGTAATGTTTTAGCTGCTAATGCTTTTAACGCCTCAATAGCCTGGCCACTGCTATATCCCGGCGGTATAGAACCATCAACCTCGGCCGAGCGGAAAATATTGAAGTGGGTGATCAACGGGGCCGCTACAATAGGCTTATAGCTGATCACTGTGCTTAAAGGCAACATTTGTCCAACAGAATTATGTACGTAATACTTGTTCATGTTGGAGATGAGTGCGCGATAAGCGGTATCGGCCTGCACAACTACGTGGTAGGTGCGGTTATACAGCGTAAAGTTGTTGACGAACAAACTACCCATGTAGGCTTGCATGGTCGAGAAAACATCAGATATATTAATGCCCAGCTTTTCGCATTTTTCACGGTCGACATTCAACTCATAACTTGGCGTATGTGCCGAAAAGTAGCTATACGCGCCTGCTGTGGCCGGATTGGCTTTTGCCGCTGCCACAAACTTTTTAACCACTTTTTCAAAAGCATAAATATCGTCGGTGGTGTTACCTTGTTCAATCTGCATACTAAAACCGGCTGCCTGGCCTATACCCCTGATGGGAGGAGGTTGAGCTACCACCACGTTAGCATTTTTGATACCCGCTTTGGCTATCTTTTGTTTGATCACATTCATCAGTCCGGGTACACGGGTATTTGGAGTGGTACGATCGTCCCAGGGAGTAAGCATACAAAACATGGAACCATTGTTGGAGTTGGCCCCGCCATTGAGTATGTTAAAGCCCGATATGGCCGTGTAATGCAATATGCCCGGTGTCGAGGCCACTATTTTCATCAGCTTCTCCATGACCGTAACGGACTGAATGGTTGATGAGGCCTCGGGTAGCTGGTAGGTTACGTATAAACGCCCGCCATCTTCTGCCGGTACAAATCCGGATGGTTTAACCCTGAACATGATATAGGTACCTACACAAATACACACCAGTATGATAACAATATACCGGGCCCCTTTAATACTGCGGTGAACGCCGTTAGTATATTTCAGGGTGATCTTTTCAAATCGCTTGTTAAAAGCATCAAAGAATTTGGTTAGCCAGTTTGATTTTTCGGTTACCGGTGGCGTTGGCCTTAACAGCAAAGTACAAAGCGCTGGTGTTAGCGACAAGGCCACAAAAGCCGAAAGCATAACCGATATGGCAATGGTAATGGCAAATTGCTGGTACAAACGCCCCACAATACCCGGAATAAAGCCCACCGGCACAAATACCGATGCCAGGATCAATGCTATGGCAATCACCGGTGCGGCGATCTCCTTCATGGCCTGATAGGTAGCTTCCTTGGGTGACAACCCCTTCTCATCTATATAATGCTGCACCGCCTCTACCACAATAATGGCATCATCCACCACAATACCAATAGCCAGCACAAAGCCAAACATGGTTAGCGTATTGATGGTAAATCCCAGCGGTATAAAAAATATGAACGTTGCCAGAATAGATACCGGGATAGCCAGTATAGGTATCAGTGTTGAGCGCCAGTTTTGCAGGAACAGGAACACCACAATAGCCACTAATGCCAATGCTTTAACCAGGGTGCCTATTACTTCTTGCATCGACACTTTGATGATGGTTATCGATTCAAAGGGAACCACATAATCCACATCTTTTGGGAAGGATTTTTTGAGTTTGGCCAATGCCGCGTAAACATTCTCGGCAGTTTGCAGCGCGTTACTTCCCGGCGATTGATATACCTGTATGGTTGATGCCCGGTTGCCATCCACAAAGGCATTACTGGAGAAGGTGAACTTACCCAGTTCAACCCGGGCCACATCCTTAAGGTAAACCAATTGCCCGGTTCCGGGAATGGTTTTTACCACGATCTTTTCATAGTCCGAAACTTTGCTCAGCATCCCATTTACCAAAATTCCCGTTTCAAAAGTTTGTGAGGATTGTTGGGGTGGAGCACCTGCAGAACCAGCTGCAACGTAAACGTTCTGACCGTTAAGGGCAGCAGTAACATCAGCAGGCGTTAAACTGTAAGATGCCATTTTATCCGGATTGAGCCAGATACGCATACTGAAATTATCGGTACGTGCACTAACATCGCCCACGCCGGGGACACGAAGTATGGCATCCTGGATAAACGTATTGGTATAGTTATCCAGGAAGGTGATGTTATGGGTGCGTTTAGGTGAGTAAATCGCGACCAGCATTAACTGATCGGGGTTACTCGCACGTACGGTCAGCCCCAGTTTACTTACCACGGAAGGTAGCAAGGGCGTGGCTATGCCCACCCGGTTCTGAACGTTAAGCGCGGCGATATGTACGTTGGTGCCTATTTTAAAGGTTACCCTTATACCCATGCTGCCGCTGTTGGTATTGGTACTGGTCATGTATTCCATGCCCGGTGTACCGTTTACCTGCTCTTCGATGGGAGTGGCCAGATTTTGCTCAACTGTTTGAGCATCTGCGCCGGTATACGATCCGTTTACCGACACACTTGGCGGTGATATATTAGGATATTGGTCAACCGCCAGATTGAAAAGGCAGATCAGTCCCGCTATCATTAATACTAATGATATAACAATAGCGGTTACCGGCCTTTTTATAAATGTATTTGAAACCATCCTTGTTAGCTTTTATGTAATTCACGGGATTTTGCAATCTCATATTCCAGTTCGGGATCAATGTTTTGAGCTTCAACTTTTCTTGCTTTTTCCTTCAGATTTTCTTTGTGTTCCTGTAAATACTCCAGCTTTTCTTTGCCATAGGAGAAGCGGGTTATCAGCACAAACAGTACCGGTACAATAAATATGGCCAGCGTTGAAGCCGCTATCATACCGCCTAAAACGGTAAAACCGATAGTCCTTCGCGCTACCGCACCCGCACCTGTTGCCAATACCAAAGGCAATACACCCAAAACGAAGGCAAGGGAGGTCATGATGATAGGGCGTAAACGAAGACTTACGGCTTCCAGCGTTGATTTGATCAGCTCTTCGCCCATATCTACCCGCACCTTGGCAAATTCTACTATCAGGATCGCGTTTTTGGCCGCGAGACCTATCAATGTGATGAGACCGATCTGCGCGTACACGTTATTGGTTAAACTCGGCACTAGTACCAGGGCAAGGATCGCGCCCATAGCGCCTACCGGTACAGCCAACAGTACAGAGAAAGGAACCGACCAGCTTTCATACAAAGCCGCCAGGAACAGGAATACGAAGGTGATGGAGAAGATGAATATATAAATAGTGGTTGAACCCGCCTTGATCTCCTCATAACTCAGTCCCGAAAACTCGTATTCATAACCCTGTGGTAAAATCCGTTTAGCCAGATCCTGCATGGCAGCAATGGCTTCTCCACTACTATGACCAGGTGCTGCAGAACCATCAACCTCGGCAGTGCGGAAGATGTTGAAATGCGAGATCAGTGGTGGCGCGTCAACTGGCTTATAACTGATAACTGTACCCAGCGGAACCATATCACCCGCCTGGTTACGTACATAGTATTTATCCATGTTATTTACTACTTTTCTAAAGGCCGTATCCGCCTGAACCACTACGTGAAACGTTCGGTTATAGGTGGTGAAGTCATTGATATAAAGACTACCCATATACGCCTGGATGGTGGTGAATACATCGGCTACGTTTACACCTAATTTCTCACACTTCTCCCGGTCTACCGTTAAGCTATAGTTGGGGGTGTGAGCGGTATAAAAGGTAAACGCCTTGCTGATAACCGGGTTTTTATTGGCTTCGGCAACAAAGTTTTTCACCACTTTTTCAAAGTCCTGCAAATTATCAGAGGTGTTGCGTTGTTCTATCTGCAAACTGAAGCCCACAGTTGTACCAATACCAGGAAGGGGTGATGGTTGGATAACTTCCACATTGGCATCCCTGATACCAGCATCAGCAATACGTTTTTGCAGCTCGCCAATGATTCCTGGTACCTGCTCGGTGGATTTACTGCGCTCATCCCATGGGGCAAGCTGGCAATAAATAGTACCGTTGTTGGAGTTACTGGCATTGGTTACCACGTTGAGACCGGATAGAGCCGCGTAATGGGCCACACCGGGTGTCGATCCGATAACTTTCATCAATCTGGACATTACATCAACAGAAGCCGCGGTAGAAGATGCCGGCGGTAGCTGGAAGGTCACATACAGGTTGCCATCATCTTCAGAAGGAATAAAGCCCGATGGCTTATTCTGGAATAAGAAATAGGTGCCCACGCAAATGCAGATCAAAATGATCACCACAAAACGCGATGCCTTGATGCTTTTTCTTACACCTTCGGTATAACTGGCGGTTACCTTTTCAAACCAGGTATTGAACTTGAAGAACAATTTGTTAATGCCTTTGGCGTCTTTATCCAGGTGTGATGGTTTTAACAGAAGGGTACATAGCGCCGGTGTTAAGGAAAGGGCTATAAATGCCGATATGATCACCGATATGGCGATGGTAATGGCGAATTGTTGATACAAGCGCCCCACAATACCCGGGATAAACCCAACCGGAACAAACACCGCCGCCAATATCAGCGCGATAGCAATTACCGGTGCCGAGATATCCTTCATGGCCTGGTAGGTAGCTTCTTTAGCCGACATGCCATCATGGTCGATATAATGCTGCACGGCTTCTACCACGATAATGGCATCATCCACCACAATACCAATGGCCAGCACAAAACCAAACATGGTTAGGGTGTTGATGGTAAAGCCCAGGGGGATAAAAAAGCAGAAGGTGCCAAAAATAGATACGGGAATAGCCAGTACCGGGATCAGGGTCGAGCGCCAGTTTTGCAGAAAAATAAATACCACAACGGCAACCAGCGCCAGGGTTTTTAACAGCGTTCCTACCACATCCTCCATAGAAACCTTAACCACGGTAACCGATTCAAAAGGAACTTTGTATTCTACATCCGATGGAAAGTTGGTTTTCAATTTAGCCAGCGCCGCGTATACACCGTTGGCGGTTTCCAACGCGTTACTGCCCGGTGCCTGGTAAATTTGCAGATAGGAGGCTTTATGCCCATCAACAAAGGAGTTGCTCGAAAAAGTAAACTTACCCAGTTCAACCCGGGCAACATCTTTCAGGTAAACCAGTTGGCCCGTGGCCGGTACTGTTTTTACAATAACTTTTTCAAATTCAGATACTTTGCTCAATCGACCATTAACCAGGATACCCAACTCATAAGTCTGGCTTGATGCCTGTGGCGGCACACCGGCCGTACCGGCCGCTACCTGCACGTTTTGCGCATTAAGGGCATTGATCACGTCCTGTGGGGTTAAGCTGTAAGCAGCCATTTTATCCGGGTTCATCCAGATACGCATACTGAAGTCATCGGTAAAGCGGTTGATACTGCCTACACCTGGTACGCGCAATAAAGCATCCTGAATAAATATATTGGTATAGTTATCCAGAAAGGTGATATTATGCGTTCCTTTCGGCGCATAAATAGCCACCATCATCAGCATACTGGGGTTAACCGCGCGAACAGTAAGGCCAAGACGGCTTACTACAGCTGGTAGCAGTGGAGTAGCAATACTCACCCGGTTTTGCACATCAAGTGCGGCAACGTCAATGTCTGTTCCCATTTTAAAGGTCACGTTCATGCTCATTTGCCCGTTATTGGTGTTATTACTTTGCATATATTCCATGCCTGGAGTTCCGTTTACCTGTTCTTCAATAGGGGTGGCCACGGTTTGTTCAACGGTTTGCGCATCGGCACCGGTAAACTGACCGTTCACCTGTACAATAGGCGGCGTAATATCCGGATATTGGTCTATCGGTAAAAGCAGTATACTTACTGTACCGGTAATGATGAGTACAATAGATATAACTATAGCCGTTACAGGTCTTTTAATGAAGGTGTTAGCAATCATACAATACTTTGTCTAAAAATTTCAGATTGTGTTTTTTGGCGATGCTATTAGCGTCCGCCCCTGCCACCGGCTGATGGCCCAACCTTATTAGCCGTTGTAATTCGTGAGCCATCATGTAAAAGCTGCACGCCGTCAACCACAATCCGGTCTCCGCTGTTAATACCAGTTTTGATGATCATATTAGGTCCTATAGTTTGACCGACCTGAACCTTTTTCTGCACTGCAACCAGTTTCTTTATCTTTTGCTTGGCAGAGTCGGCACCTGCTTTTGGATTGTTCATCAGGCTGTCTTTAGCGGTATACACAAAGTATTCGCCCATTTGCTCAACCACGGCTTTGCCCGGAACCAGCAACTGCGGACCTTTCTCCTGGTTATGAACCCGCACTACGCAGCTCATCCCAACCCTAAGCATACCTTTGGGATTTGGAAACACAAGCCTGATAGTAATAGAACCTGTTTGTGAATTAACCGCACGGTCGATCACCGAAATTTTTCCGTTGATGGGATAAAGACTATTATCAGCCAATAGAATGGTAAAAAGTGAATCGGTGGTTTGCTGTTTGTTTTGCTGTAACAGCTCAAAACGAGGTAGCTGCTTTTCGTTGATCACAAAATCAACAGCCATAGGATCATCGGTCGATATGGTATTCAACATTGTGGAACCGCTGGTAACCACGTTGCCTAATTTTACCTGGCTAAAACCGATGGTGCCATCAAAAGGGGCATATACGGTAGCGTAGTTTAAATTTGTGCGGGCCGTTTTTACCGCCTGATCTGCCGATTTAACCTGGCTTTGCGCGTTTTGCAGCGTAATTACCGCGTGGTCATAAAGTTGTTTAGCAACAGCATTATATTTGTTCAGGTAATCATAGCGATCGGCATCCTGTTGCGATTGTACTAATGTGCCTTCGGTTACCTTGCGGTTGGCCACCGCTGCATCATAGCTGTCCTGGTATATACGCTTATCGATCTCGTATAATTTCTGACCTTTTTTTACATGAGTACCTTCTGTAAAAAATATACCTGTTACAGCACCCTGTACCTGTGGCAACAGCGTAACCTGGCTAAGAGCCGCCGTAGTTGAAGGGTATTGATCATAATACAGCACATGTTTTTCCTTTACCTTAAACAGGTTAACAGGAACTTCAGGATTAACGGGTGGTTGCTTTTTATTGCACGCTGCCAGAATAGTAAGGCTTATAAAAATGGCATTTAAAAATACTCTTTTCATGGAGTTGGTTTTTTATATTAATAAGTGATATCTCCCATTGCCTTTTCCAGGTCGATTTTGCTCGAAAGCAGCTGGAACAGCGCGTTGGTGTAGTTGATTTCTGCGGTAATTAAGTTCGATTCGGCGGTTATAACATTCAGGTAAGCCACAATACCTTGTTTGTACTGAAGGTCGACCACAAAGTATACCCGCTTGGCCATGGCCACGTTTTTCTGCTGAACATTAAAGTTGTAAAGGTTACTCCGGTAATCGGCCAATCCTGTGGCATACTCTTTATGTAATTGCAGTTTCAGATCCGCCTCGTCCCAACCGATCAGTTGTTCCTGCAAATGCGATTTATGCAAATTATGCAGGCGCGCAAACCCGGTAAATATGGGTATGCTGATGGATAAACCTACCAACGAACTTGGGTAGGATTTGGATAAAAGATTCGGAAAACTGTTGTTCGCGAACTGTGCACTGTAGTTAAAAAATCCCGATACGGAAGGTAAAAACTGATACCTGTAATAGCTGCTTAATTGAAGCTGCAAATCCTTTTTGGTTTGGATCTGTTGATACTCTATCCGTTTTTCATATTGCAGCTGCTTGGTAGTATCGATCTGGATATCGTTCATCATCTGTACGGTATCGATACTGACATTAAAATCCTTATCAGGCTCATAACCCATTAATTGTTTTAAAGCAGCGTATTGAGGTACCACATTTTCATTGGCCTGCTTAAGCTGAGCCCTGGAATTGTTGAGGGTGATGGTTGCCTGCAGATAATCCGTTTCATCAACAATACCGCCTTTATATTGGTGGTAAGTATCGCGAAGATTTTTACCCAAGCGGGTAGTGTCTTCCTTTAAAACGTTGATCTGCTGTAGTGTAAGCAATACATTATAGAATGATTTACTTACTGCTGATACCAGGAATATTTTGGTGCTATCAGTTACTTGCTGGGCTTGTTTAACCAACAGGGGGGCAGTTTTAGCAGCATATAATAAATTAGGGCTCACTATAGCTTGTGTAACAGCCAGCTCGGGAATAAATGTATTGGAATAACTCGAACGCACATTAGTGCTTGATCCAGTGCCGGTACCCGTACTGCCGGTGGTAGTGCCACCGGTACCCACACCTGTTGATATATTGGCGTTAGATTGCTGTATATAATGGATGAGGTTACCATTGGCATTGGCCTGGGGCAACCAGGCCGACAGATTAATGGCATTGGTTGTTTTGGCGATATCGACATTGATCAGTGATTTATTTAACGCTGGCTGATGGATCATAGCATACTCGATACATTGTTTCAGTGTCATGTACTGATCGCTGCTGTTGCCCGGGTTTGTAGCGTTGGGCATAACAGGAAAGCCAACTTTATTAGTGTCCGGGATATTTTCCGGAACTGGGAACGATTTGGTTTTAGGCTTAGCATTTTGCGCCTGTGCGCTCAATGATAAGAGTAGCAAACCCGCGAATACAACGAAAAGGTTGTGCTTAATATTAAAATGTATTTTGTTCATTTCAAAACATATTGTTTGTGCCTTCCGGCACATCCGTATTTAGTTTTATCAGGATTATGGTTCAGTTGATGATTATCTGCTTGTTTTTTGAGCAATAGATTTTAAAAAACAGCTGAACAAACTGAGATATTATTCCATATGAAAACCGGAATAATACATATCGTGAATCGGAACCTCTGTTAATGAGAAGCTTCAATCAATTAGAGCAGGAAATAGCAGGAGAGAATCATATCCTAAGCGTACACAATCTCAGATATGAACTCGGTGATAGTGCACCTGGTTGACTTACATGAGTGTTATGTTTTTTAACTATAGCCAGTGAAATAAGGCTACCTAAAAAGAAAGATAAAATAAGGACAAAATCCTTATCTGGAGGGGTTATTAAAGCTTTACGGTTGTTTTCGATGCCTCGCTGAAAAGGTATCCTTACATTACCCGCGCTTTGGTTTTTATGAAGAAGATCTACACTTGAAGACGATTGAGACTTGTCGATCGGAGTATAGAACCTGGGCATCGAAGCGATGTGGATCAAAGATATAGCCTGTAATATCACTAAAAGTGATAAAACGATACATTGCTTTATGATCTGTTTCCGCGTTTTCACGACATAATTTTAACTGCTGTAAAAATACAGTTTTACCTATCAACTGTTTTGTAATTATTTAGATACAGAAAATAATACCTCAAACAAAATAAGTTCAAGATTTTAATAAAAAGAGATTTATCCAGGCCAAATATTGCCTAAATAATAGAAATAACAAGCTTTTTAAGTCTCTGTCATTTATTTGGTAATTCATGAAGTTTTTATGAAGAGGCCTTGACGAGGGTCAGAAGGTGATGTTTTGTGACCTGCCAGTTTGCCCTTAAAGGCAAACAGCGGTTACCGCGAAACGGCCTCTTTTTCATGATTAATTGAGTGGGTAAGAAATAAATCGTTGAAAGATGTATTTTACATTATAATACAAAAAAATAGATATTTATAGTCCTGCGTTATTGGCCTGGTTAGTATTCAACAGTCTCCCATGTTTTTGCTATAATTAGATTTAAGTGGTGTGATTATGAGGGTTTTTACGAAAACGATTGCGCAAATAAAATCGGGATATTGTTGCAATATTATCTTTTAGTTAAATAGTTTTGATATGATGTTACAGTGCTCACCGCCTGTACAATAACCAATTAACCAAATGGAAGTCAGTACTCATTTGGAGCTTAAACCGCAGTCAATACATCAAATAATTATTTATTAAAATTTTAACGGAATTGGAAAAATAACACATTTCGCAGGGCATTGCCATGCTTGTACATTTCATTTATATCCGCTTTAACCTTATCACTAAGCCGATATACAATCCTGAGTTTTACAGTTGAAAACCGCTGCAGCAAATCATCAACTTTTAACTATAACCAATTAACCAATTTATCATTTAAAACCAGTACTATGAAAAAGAACGTTTTAAGATCGGGGGCAGCTATCATGCTTATCGGTCTCTCGCTTACCGCCTGCAAAAAGGAAGCGAATGCGCCAAACAATGTTGATGACAAACAGCCCGTTGTAAACGGCCCTAATCTGGCGGTCGATGCGGTAAACAGCAGCTTTACTGCCAACTGGAATAACCGGACTAACGGGGCTACCTACACCCAGTCGCAAGCCAATGCCGATTTGGGTAATACGAGTTCCTGGAACGACAGGGCTTACACTACCAATGGTAAGGATAATACCGTAGGCAGCCGTGTTACACTGTTGCCTGGTCAGCTTTCGGGTGCGGGTGGTTTGGTAACCAATATCAGTATAGGGGCAGGTACCGCTTACGAAATGGACTATGATGTAAAATTCCACAGCCAGTTTAACTGGAGCCGTGGCGGTAAAGTAGGCTTCGGTTTCGGTATAGGCGAGCACAATACCGGTGGCGACGCTGCCTGGGATGGTAACGGCGGAACTTTACGCTTAATGTGGTATTCGCCAAACTCTAACCCAGGTCGGGTATATTTTCAGCCATATCTTTATTACAAGGATATGAATGGTGGCCCGTCATCAGGCAACAACTTTGGCGATACATTTGGTAAAACCTATCCTACAAGTGGCGCCCTGGTTAAAGGACAATGGTATCATGTGCACATGTATATTAAAAGCAATACAGGCAGCAATACCAATGGCCATGCCCAAATTGTGATTGACGGTACCGTTGTGCTTGACCAGGATATCCGATGGACAACCAATGACTCTAAACGGATGATTGACCAGCTAACCTGGCATACCTTCAGAGGGGGAAGCCAGGATTATTGGACGGCCAATACTACCGATTATATCTATTACGATAATCTCAGTGTACACCGTATAAGCACCAACTAAACTTAAATGTCAGACCCTGTTCCGCTCATTGTCGGAGCAGGGTTGTTTTTATAAAAGGATAGTACCGCATCTGCCAGCTGTTCCCAACTGCTGATAGCTATATGGAGCCCCAGCATACCGGCTATCATTGTATAAATTTGCGCCTGGGTTTTACCGTTTTGACGCAGGTAAAGTACCGAAGTGGCTCCTGCCGATTTGGATAGTTTTTGGTTCTGCTCATCTGTAAGCAGAGGATGATGATAAAAAGTAATATCCCGGAATTCGTTTTTACCCAGAGCCAATGCCAACTCATGCTGAGCCAAAGTAGACGACCAAAGATCCTGCCCGCGGACAATCAGGTCGATACCATAAAACAGGTCGTCTATTACCGAAGTAAGCTGGTAGGCGGGAAACCCGTCTTTTTTCCTGACCACAAAATTTTGCATGTCCATAGGTAAATTAATGGCCACGGTTTGCCCATTGTAATCCCCGATGGTTAGCTCGCGGTTATTGTGGGTATGCAAGCGCCATGCTGCATCTTTTGTATCCAGCGGAATTTTACGATTGAAGCAGGTACAAGTTTCTTTTTCCAGTTGTTTGCGCGAGCAGGTGCAGGCAAACAGGAATCCATTGTTCCTTAATTGTTTATTAGCTTCGGCATAAAGCTCCAACCGGTGTATTTGCGAGTAGGTGTTTTTAAATTCTTCAACATTACGGGGACCTTCATCCCAGGGGATCTCTAAAAAATTCAGGGTGTCAAAAATATCCTGTATATATTTTTCATCAGCACGGGCCTGATCAATATCGTCTATCCTTAACAATATTTTAGCTCCATGTTGTTTGGCCAATGCAACCGTCAGCGCAAACGACAGAATATTACCCAAATGCAAAAAGCCGCTGGGGGTAGGAGCTATACGGGTTTTGTTAAAACGGACAGACTGATCGGGCATTTAAATAGGAACTTTATATACTAACTTCATCCAAAATAATAAAATAACCTCTTTCGGAAAGAAAATACCTATCCTTCATTATTTGTTGCAACTATTTGCCATTATATAGCGTCTCCTAAAAAACAATCGAATTATGAAAAGAAAAATCTTTATCCTGTTTACATTGGCTATAACCATGCTATCTTTAAATACATTCGCCCAAAGCGGGCAAACCAGATCTGTTTCTGGCTTTAGCAGTATAGAATCGGGCGGTCCCTTTAATGTGCACGTTAAAATTGGCGGTACGGAAAGCGTTCGTTTGGATGTTGACGACGATGTAGTAAACGATGTTAAAACCGATGTAGAAGGCGGTGTTTTAAAAATAGGCTTCCGTCGTAATTTTTCCCTGCGTAACCATAACATTAAACGGGGCGACATTTATGTTACCGCCAAATCGTTAAACGGATTGAGCAACAGCGGCTCTGGTAATCTTGATCTTGATGGTGTCCTGACTGGTCAAAGCGTATCCGTAATATTAAGCGGATCTGGCAATATGCGTGTGGCAGTAAAAGCATCCGCTTTAGAAACACGCATCAGTGGTTCTGGTGGTATACACATTAAAGGCAACACCGAATCGGCTCAATTTCGTATCAGTGGTTCTGGTGAGATTAACGGCACCGGCTTAACTACAGAAACATTGGCCGCAAGCATCAGCGGCTCGGGCAGCATTTCTATTATCGCCAATAAAACTGTATCCGCACGTATCACCGGTTCAGGAGGCGTTTCGTACTCGGGCAATGCCACCATTGGCGAAACCAAGTACACCGGTTCGGGCAGGGTGAATAAAGTAAACTAATCTCTCATTTTATATAAACAGAAAAGACCGTTGGCATTCCGCCAGCGGTTTTTCCGTTTTGTAGGCTATATTATTTTATCCGCCCCATCGGAAATTTTATAGCGCGTTGCTTTCCTTTATATGTTCCCGAAATTTCGGCTACTAGACTATCCTTGTTGATACGGTTATAGGTGATTTTTTGCGGGAAATCATGCTCCGGATTCTCAAAAACAAAATGATCAGCCGATGATGTTGTCATGGTAAAAGTTACCGGTTTGCCTTCGTTCTGGTTTTTTACCGTAGGGATATAATACAGGTTACCGTGATGTTCTTCCAGTCGGATGTGCTCGACAGATACAGTGTCTGTACCTCTTAATACATAGCTTTTACCCAGTAAGGTGGAATCATTTAGCTTTTTCCAGCTTTCTACAGACAGGCCTTTCAGGGTCTGATTTTTCCATTCGCCTATTAGCCAACCTGCTTTTTTAAGCTGAGAATGCCATGTTCTTTGTTGTGCAAAAGCCATATAGGCAGATGATGCACTTGAAATGATGAGGATCAGCAGGAACTTCTTCATATACAGGGTGATTTAGGTTACTTAATTTATAAAGATAAGGTTTATTTGCAACTGTAATAAGTGCTTCGTGGGTAAATAGTGTACCCTTGTTTATCCCGTTAAAGAAACCGGATTAATGATCGTAACTAACTATTCGTGTAATTTTCCAATCGTTATTTTTGTATTGCCATACATGCAAAAATTTCATCAGACCAACCACTTGCTTGCCATCCTCCATATGGGTAAAGCGGTGTACACCAACCTCAATGGCGCCATAATCCTTAATCGGGTAAACTTCCAGACTGCCTTTTACCAGCTCTCTTTTCATGCCTGAAACTTTATTTTGGGCGAAAGTCCTTTCAAAAGCCTGGATGTTTTGCTCATAATTGGTAAGGCCACCCAGATCATGATAAAACTCCAGATCTTTGGAAAATACTTTTTTCAGCGTTTCCAGATCACGGTTGTTATAGGCATCAAAGCAAACACTGTCCATATGCAAAATGGTATTGTATAGCTTTTGGTCAACATGTTTTTGAGTGGCTTGGGCGTGTACGTTTTGGGATGAAAACATGCAGGATACTAAAAAGACAACAGCTATCAGGAAATGGTATATGGGTGTTTTCATGGTTTTTATTTTATTGACGTTTGTAGCTGCTCTCCCGTTACAAAAAATCATTGGCTCATGAGCAATCTGCGAAAAGCTATACTATCGCCCCTGAATATATTGAAATCAACTTTTTCATTGATACCATTAATGCGCGCTTTATCGGAGTGTTGCCAAAACTGCCAATTGGTTTTTTTGCTGATGTTTAATACCGGCTGATAGTAATGCGCAATCCAAAGGGTATAATCGTCAAAGTAGCCTTGCAAGTAATCCTGGTAAAAGCTGATATTGGTGTAAATAATAGGTTTAACCCCTGTTTTATTTTCTATGTGATTTACAAAGGACATCAGCTGCTCACGCATTTTAGTCGGAGGCGTTCTGTAAAGTTGTTCTACATCTACTACCATAGGCAGGTCACCCTTCTCCATTTTTACGGTTTGCAGGAAGAACCTGGCTTGCCACACCCCGCTTTTTTGTGGCAAAAAGTAATGATATGCTCCGCAAATAATCCCCGCCTTAGGTGCTTCGCGCCAGTTGCGCTGAAAGTAGGGATCAACGCTTAAAACGCCCTCTGTAGCTTTGATAAAGGCAAAAGTGATATGTACGTCATCATCATTCATGGCTTTTACCTTTTGCCAGTTTATTTTGCCCTGGTACGATGATACATCAATGCCGTGAACCGTAAAACCTGCCGGGATACGCACATTAAAGTTCTTATAAGTTCGATAGCCGGTATCCTGCCCTATATCCAGTATCCAGCGCCAGGTAGCGCTAAAACTCCGCAAAACATAGCCATAATAAAAAGGCGAAAGCAGGATGAGTAACAGTCCAATTATAGCTATTCGCCAGTATACGGTGTTTTTTTGATCCTTTTTCTTTTGGGCCACGGTTTTTCTTTTAGCAGGAGCTTTCTTTTTCACCGGGACGAAGGGATTGGGAATTTCGGTAACTTTTTTTTCGATAGGTGGCACGGTACAAAATTACAAAAATGCGCTTATACACCAGTAATTCCGCTATAATATATTGCGTGGGTTGTTTTTGATATGCGCTATTTTAAGCTGGAACATCTGGGCCATTTTACCTGCCCGCCATTTGGCCTCATCGGCTTTTTCGCCCAGGAAAAGGTTATCGATGGTGGCCGAGAACAAGTTAAGCCAGGCCTCAAAATGCTGCTCATCTACCGGTAAACGGGCATGCGGCGGAAAAGGTGCCCCGTTATAGGTATATTGGTCCAGTAGTACGGTTTGCCAAAAGGTATACATTTTTTGCAGATGGGGCAGCCAGTGCCCGCCCAAACGCGCGGTGAAAACGGGGGCCAGCAGCGCATCGGCAGCTACGCGGGTATAAAAAGTATCTACCAGTAGTTTGATATCGTCCAGCGTGGTTATGTCGTGTTTGGCTTCCATATTTACTGATCACAAAGGTGCGGTTTTGTGTCGACAGATATTTAACGATGAAGTAATTTTTGACACCCCGTTTTTTCTGATCATGGGGTCACTATCCCTTTCCAAAAACTTTTTAAACCTTGAATTTTAACAAATTTCGATGCGCTTTTTGGGTGATAACCGCTAAAAACATTTGAAAAATATCCATTTTAACACTTTTTAACAAAATTTAGCCCGTTTTTGAGGCGTTTTAAAAACTTTAAAAAGTATTAAATTATTGATTGTCAAATAACTAATTGAAAAATGGTCGATTTTGAGTCTTGTTTTCTCCTTAACAAAACAGCCCGGAACTCTTAATAAAGGAGCACCGGGCTGTGATTTATACAATATACAAAAATTTGGGTGGAATACCAAATGGCTATCCTATCGTTGCTTATCAATCGATGCTATAAAAGAAACTTCTTAATTCATCGGCAAAAACATCCGGGACTTCCAGGGCAGCAAAATGGCCGCCTTCTTTCATCTTTTTGAAACTGGTGACGTTTACAAAACGCTCGGCCCATTCTTTGGGGAATTGCGCTTCCCTTGGGAATACCGCCAGACCTGCGGGTACATCACTTTTTTGCAATGGTTTGGCGCCGCTCCATTGTGCCATGGCATCTATCTTGTACATTTTAACAGAAGTGGCTATGGTTTGGGTTGTCCAATAGATCATGATGTTGGTGAGGAGTTCATCCCTGCCGCCGAATGCTTTTTCCACGATCTCGGGCGGGGCCCCTGCATTGCCGAAGCTGAGCATCCAGGCGGCAAGTGCTGTAGGTGAATCGTTTAAACCATAGGCCAGCGACTGCGGTTTGGTGGCCTGTACCATGGCATACGCGCCTTCGCTGTACCACCATTGTTGTACAAATTGTGCAAATTGCTTTTCGGCATCGGTCATGGTACTGGGATCTTCCTGGCCCATGGGGTAACCAATATCGGTAAAATGTACACCCGCTACAACGCCCGGATATTTTGATGCCAGAGCCTTGGTAACGCCCATGCCCACATCGCCGCCAGCCGCGTAAAATTTGGTATAACTCAGGTTTTCGGTCATCAGTACTTTCCATAAATCGGCAACTGCTTCGCTGCTTATAGCTGTTTTTTCAGAAAATCCAAAGCCGGGAATAGATGGAATGATAAGATCAAAACTTTGATCACCCTTGGTTAATAGCGGAATGATCTTGTGGAAACGATAATAACTATCGGGCCAGCCGTGGGTTAGTAGCAATGGCCTGGAGTTTTTGCCTTCGCCTTTAATGTATTGAAAATGCACCTTCACGCCGTTTACATCAGCAATGTATTGTGGGTATTTGTTCAGCTCGGCTTCGTGTTTGTGCCAGTCATATTGATTGATCCAGTAATTTACCAGCTCTTTCAGGTAAGTTTCGTTGGTGCCGAAGTTCCAGCCGGAGCCCTCCGCTTCGCCCGGCCAGCGGGTGTTTTTTAAACGGGTTTTTAGGTCATCTAATACGGGTTGCGGTACCGATACTTTAAATGTGGTTGTGTTCTTCATTGTGGATATTTTGGGTGTTTGTGAGTGACAAATGGTAGTGCTCCATATCAGCGAAGCGAAAAGAAGGGTTAGAAACTTGCTCATAGTAACAGTTTATGGTTTTGTTGAGAAAAATGTATCCAGTCAATATCATTCCACCCCGAGCCTGTACCGCTTTATCAAATACGTATGACGCTCTTTAAATGTAACAAATGCGATACAAATAATTTAAAAAGAAGCAAGAAATAAGAATCAGGAATTAAGAGTTGGAGTAATTGTTAATTCATCAATTAAAAAAACGCACGTCATTGCGAGGAACGAAGCAATCTCTCTTTATTTTGTCATCCTGAGCGTAGCGAAGGATCTATTCTTCGCGTTGTATGGCGTATACCCGCTCTTGGCCGCGGGAGAGCCTTTACTTTGTAGCCACAAAGTAACCAAAAGGCTTTCATCAGAAATGCTTCTTTGCGCTCTTTGCCTTTGCCCTGCAAAACGGGCAGAACCATCCCGATAGCTATCGGGACCAAACCTTACCTCTACTTCGTTTGCTCATTACCCTACGGTTCAGGTAAGGTTCGCAATGCCTTTGCTGGCGCACGAGGCCACCATTGTTCTGCCCGTTTTCGCCCGAAGCTTATCTGCTGACGGGGAAGAAGTTGAGTTTAATCAATAATTCAATCACGGTAGTCAAAAAATCATGTAAATCATGGTTCAGACTTTCGCCCGAAACTTATCTGCTGACGGGGAAAAGAAAGGTGAAACTTGATACAATTATGTTGTCATGCTGAACGTTTGAAGCATCTATTCTGCGATAGGCATGTTGAAGATGATCCTTCGTTCCTCAGGATGACAAACTTTTTAGATTGTAGCCTTTCTGGCACGCCCTTACTTCAAATATTGATTCAGGTAGCCGCTTTTTTTCAGAAAATCGGTATAGTCTTTAATATTCAGGATGTCATAGATTGCCTGTTTTTTATCCTTTGCCTTAGTATAATAATGAGCGGTGATCTGGTAGCCTATCCAGTAACCCAAATCGTTTGGGCGGTCGTCTTTTTTGGAAGTTCCGTAAAGCCAGTCGTTGCGCTCGGTGCCATTCATAAGGGAAACAAATTCTTTGCAAAGTTGCTCGGCGTGGGCATTACCATAGTTATTTGCCGCATCGTCACCACGTGTTCCGGATATCAGCTCACCTATAAAATCGGCACTGCCTTCTATTATGCTTTGCTGCAAGAGGGTAGGGTTTTCGCCATTTAGGTTTTGTTGAAAATGGATCAGTTCATGAGCTACAATCCCCGGCAAGCCATCAATGTTGTTTTGCATTTCGGCGCCAATAAATAAACCCTGATCGCCGGAAGTTCCGCCCGAATTATAGGCCCCAATCACAAAATAAACCGGCGGGAATTTTGCCTGTGGGTATAAATATTTTAAGGCGTAAAAGGTGGCCCGGCATTGCTTTTCCTTTTCTTTTATCCGCAGGGTGTTGCTTCTCACTTTCTCGTAATCGGCCTGTCGCTTCTTAACTGTTTTGTACAGGTTATCGGCGCTCCGAATGCGATAAGGGGTAAAGCCCTTTACACCATCGCTGCCAATGTCGATATATTCTTTGCCAAAGGTGTTTATGGATGTGTCTTTTTTATAATGATCAAAAGCTTTCCAGAAATTGTCGATATCGCCGGTTACAAAGCGGACGCTGTCGGGCGAATTGGAGAAACCGTTTTGCGCGAAGCCATGAATGTAAAAGGTGAGTAATAGGATGGTGAGGCTGATGATTTTAAGGTATTGGTGCATAAGTCAATAGTTTATATGCAAGACGCAGCGGGAATAAAAAGGTTGCACTTTTTAGTCAAATTATTTAAGGTTACAGAGGTTAGTTTAATTCCCTGCCGTGGGGAGAGAATTGCTCGAGGACCGCACTTTTAAGGTTAACCCTTCTTTTTCTTTATGACTTTAGCCAGATAAAATAATACTTACCTTTGTAAGGTAAACTTATAAGTTTACTTGATGAATTATGACAAAGCAAAAAGATTCCCTGCTGGCTTCTGAGCTGCGTACCGTGGTGACACGGTTGATCAAAAAATTACGTAAACAATCGTCAACAGCCGATAAGTTATCGCTCACCGAGCGGTCCATCATCGCGCTTTTGGATAAACACGGTGAGTTGCTGCCCAACGAGCTGGCCGCCATGGAGAAGATCACCACGCAAAGCATGTCGCAAATACTGAGCAAGCTGCTACAGATGGACCTGATCAAAAGGCGTATTTCTGAAACGGATAAGCGCAAGGCCATCATCACCCTGTCTGATGCTGGCCGAACCCTGTTGTACCAGGTACGTAGTGAGCGCAACGAATGGCTCAACAAGGCCCTGGAGGCTACCTGCACAGCGGAGGAAAAAGAACTGCTGAAACGGGCCATTGGTCCGCTAACCAAATTAGTTGATTTTGATTAAGAGTTGGTTCCCCAAAAATCACTAATTCACTAAATCACTAATTCAATCATTATTAAGAGATGAATATAAGTACATTTAATGCTTTCAAGAGCCGCAATTACCGGTTATACTTTGCCGGCCAGTCTATATCGTTAGTAGGTACCTGGATGCAGAAAACGGCGGTGAGCTGGGTTATCTATTCGCTTACCCACTCGAAGTTTATGTTGGGGCTCACCTTATTTGCCAGCTTGTTCCCATCGTTTTTATTTTCGTTCCTGGGTGGTGTAACAGCCGACCGTTATAACCGCTACCGTTTATTGCTGGCTACACAGGCGGCATCCATGATACAGGCGCTGCTGCTTACCGCGCTGATATTCTGGGGGCATTATGTGGTGTGGGAGATCATAGCCCTGAGCGCCGTACTGGGTTTTATTAATGCCTTTGATGTGCCCGCCAGGCAATCGCTGGTGTATGAGATGGTGGATAATAAGGCCGATCTGCCGAATGCCCTCGCCCTCAATTCTTCCATGGTTAACCTGTCGCGGTTGATTGGTCCGGGTATAGCCGGTCTGGTACTGGAAAAATTTGGCGATACCGTATGTTTTGGCGCCAATGCCATCAGCTTTATAGCGGTAATAGGCTCCTTACTGATGATGCGTTTACCCAAAATGGAATCTAAAAAACACGATAAAAATATTTTCTCGGAGCTCAAAGAAGGGTTTGTTTATATCAGCAATACGCCATCCATCAAATCCATACTCATTATGCTGGCCACCATTAGTTTATTGGTATTGCCGTTTAGCACGCTGATACCGGTATACGCCAAGGATATTTTTAAGGGTACGGCATCCACCTTTGGTGTTTTGGATAGTGTGATAGGCCTGGGCGCATTTTCGGGTGCTATATTCCTGGCTTCGCTAAAACCGGGTCATAACCTCAAAAAGATACTGGCTATTAACACGCTCATATTTGGCGCCGGACTGGTCATCTTTTCGCACATGCCCAATTACCCGCTGGCCTTGCTGTTCGCGGCGGTTACCGGTTTCGGGATGATGTCGCAGATCACCATCAGCAACACACTGATACAAACCACGGTAACACCGGATATGCGTGGCCGGGTGATCAGCTTTTACGCCATGGCATTTTTTGGTATGCAGCCGCTTGGCGGTTTGCTGGTAGGCTCGGTTTCGCAATGGATAGGCACAGCCGATACCGTAATGCTGGAAGGCGTGGTGGCCCTCATCATCGGTATACTGCACTTCCGTTTCCTGCGCAAAACCCAGCTCCAGAAAGATACTGTGCATACGCTGGATGAGCAGCCTATGAATACGCTTTCGTAGTAGTATCAAGTAGCGAGTAGTCAGTATCAAGTAGTTAGTATCAAGTATCAAGACCGGAAGTTGATGTGCCTTTGCCCATTCAGGCGTCCCCCGCTACCGCAAGCGTCCCGCTTGTGGTATTTAAGATAGATTATGTACAGTTATCATCAGGGTGACCACAAGCGGGACGCTTGCGGTAGAATAGGAACTATTTCCCATCCCATTACTTAGAAACCAGTACAAATAAATACCCAAATGTAGGTATAGATGCATTGTAAGAACATATATAATTTTGAACTCTCCCTAAAGACATTTAGATATCACATTCAATCATCATTCATTTACCTATGAAAAATTTATTAGTTCTGCTGTGTTTACTATCTGCTGTGACGATAGTTTCCTGTTCAAAAAGTGACAAAGTTAATCCTACTCCGGAGGAGATCCTGAATAAGAAAATTTCGGACATTCTGCCTCAGCAATACATCGATACCCTATCAAAATTAGGCCTGACGGTAAACCAGGGTACAACGCCACCCAATGTAGAGGGCGCTTTTCATATTGCCCCATTAATACTGAAAAAAAGTAATATCAAAACCGACTATCCCGGTCAGAGTTTTCATGATGCCAGCGTGAAATTCTTTGAGCAAAGCACCAAGGATTTTGGAATAAAGTTAGTTGGCAAATATTTTCTGAACGCTGCAGACACCAGCATTACTACGGCCATCTCAGGCAGCGGCAATAATTTTACCGTTTATGGAAAGGTGAAATCTGTTTCGGCCGATAAAACCAAATTTGCCTATTTCGGCATCCTGCTATCCGGAACAAAAGATGGTACGAGTTTAAAAAATGTTACTTACGGTATCATCAATATCGACAATTCGCATGGAACGGGCATATTTATCAACGAGGGGCAGGGCAGGGTTGCCTATGATAAAGACCTGGTTTCAGAATCGATAAATTTTGATGGTGTGGCGGCCTTTAAAAATGGGGAGAGGTTGTTTCTGGCCTCGCCATCGTCCAAACCGTAATTTACTGCCTGCGATTCGCGCGTACTAAAATAGACTTACATCATTTCCCATCACGAAGACCACGAGTGGCGCGTGATGGGATTTTCTTTTCATAAAAGCACCTGCTTAGTCCGGCCAATTAAATTTTTATATTTAGCATACAAAGTTTAACCCCTTTAAAAATGACAAACGGTAAAAAAAATTGGTATCAAAGACATACGGATTCACTGGCTTTTGGGCAACGATTGGCCGATTCGGTAGCGGCGGGCATGGGTTCATGGCGATTCATTATTATTCAAACCATTATTGTGGCCGTGTGGATGCTGTTGAATGTGGTGGCTTTTGTTGATCACTGGGATCCGTATCCTTATATTTTATTAAACCTACTCTTTTCGACCCAGGCAGCATATGCCGCGCCGATTATCATGATGGCCCAAAACCGTCAGAATGAGCGCGACCGGGCACAGGCCAATGAGGATTTTCATACCAATGTGGAAGCCAAAAGAGAAATTGAAGAATTACAACTGCGCTTAAACGCCATCGAAACAGATAAACTCGACAAAATTCTGGCCCTGTTGGAAAAAATGGATAAAAATAGTTGAGTAATATCGGCCTACGGTCTAACCGCCCAGGCCAGGCCATCGGCTCCGCGTATATCAATATGCCCGGTTACGGTTAAGGTCTTGAGATCAATCACCGCTACATAGTTATCGCCGGTGCAGCCAATAAAGGCGCGTGACCCATCGTCATCTATCAGGATGCCGGCGGCGCCGTGGCCGGTATTGATGCGTTTCAACTCTCTATGTGATGCCGCGTCATAAATAAACAGGTCGCCGGTTCTGAGGCTGCTCACCAGTACACGCTTGCCATCCGGGGTAAACTGGAGCCGGTTGGCGCCTACGGCCTTAGCGTCGATATTGGCAGTTAACTTTTTGGTAGCGAGATCGATAATAGAGAGGGTACCGTTGGCGGCGCCAGCTGTCCATAACTCACGGCCATCTGGCGATACATCAAAGCCCTCGGAGCCTTTAGCCACCGGGATAACGGTTTGCACCCATTCGTGATAGGCTGGGGGTGTGGCCTTATCCTCCAGAATGCTCACTGTTGCAGCGTTAACATTGGTGGTATAAACCTTTTTTCCATCGCGGGTTACATAGATCATGTGGGTGCGGTCCTCGCCGGTCCCCATAGCCCAGTCGAATTTGGCAGATGCCGGATCGTAGCTGCCGACAGCTTTGGAGCCCTCGGCCGAGAACCACACCTTACCATTGGCAAATGCCAAACCATGCGGACCCATCAGCGGCCTGGTATCCAAAGAGGGCAGGGGCTTTTGCGCCACCAGATCGATCACACTAAGTTCGTGCAGACTACCACCACCATAGATAGAAACGTAGGCCGTTTTTCCATCGGCAGAGGCAATAACCTCATGCGGATCTGAACCTACGGGAACGCTTGCCAGAATTTTCAGGCTAACCGGATCAATGATGGATAACGTATGATCACTTTTAGAAAGGGCCAACAACGAACGCGCTGGTGTCGACTGGGCGGCACATCCACTTATAATAAAAACTAAAGGCACGCATAAAAAGCTTACTGTAAGTAATTTGGGTATGTTGAGTTTTGCAATTTTAAAGATCGGGTTGTGCGCTGCTTTTTTCATAGGATTTACAGATTGAAGAAACAGGTAATATATTTATAGGAAAGTTACCATTATTATATGATTTTTAACACCCGCTACGGTGAAGGAGCCTTACCTATAGTGATGGTTTTGGTATATTAGTTACCTGATTAGTATCGTTTGTATGGATAAAGAAACCCTCACTACATTTTTGCTGAACACCAACCTGGTTTCGTTATCTGCGGCGCAGGAAATTGTTAGACAGTTTAACCATAAAATCATTCCTAAAAATCAATTTCATTTAACAGCCGGGAAAATAAGCGATCAATATCTGTTCCTGGAAAAAGGGTACATGCGCACATTTGCGCATGATACAGAAGGGAATGAGGTTACTACCGGTTTTTGTTCGCCGGGGCAGATCATATTGGAGGTGTCGTCTTTTTTTAACCGTACACGCTCAAAAGAAAATATCCAGGCTTTAACAGATTGCGAGGGCTGGTATATCACTTATGAACAGCTCAATCAACTTTTCCATACGCTGCCGGAGTTTAGGGAATTTGGCCGGTGGACACTGGTAAAAGGCTTTTCGGAGTTGAAAAACCGGATGTTGCTGACCATTACCGAAACCGCCGAAGAACGCTACGCGCATCTGCTAAAAACCAACCCCGGGATATTTCAACAGATGTCATTAAAAAACATCGCCTCATACCTGGGTATTACCGATACTTCGCTAAGCCGGATCCGGAAAGAATTTTCAAAGAAATAGTAAAAGGTTCATTTCTTGCCAATTGGCAAGATGGGGCGGCCCTTATTTAAGTTCCTTTGCTTTATAAATAACTAAGCAATGGAAAATTTACCAATTGATATCGATATTGTGTTTGCGCTTGGCGTCATCGTTACGCTGTTGCTGTTGTATAAAGCCACACATTATTCAAAACCGGTGATGATCATTACCCTGTTATGGCTTGTACTACAGGGTGCGGTCAGCTTGTCGGGATTTTATACGGTAACCAGTGTGGTGCCGCCACGGTTCGCGCTTTTATTAATGCCGCCGGTGGTGTTCATAATCGCCTTGTTTTTTATAAAAAGGGGACGGTGGGCAATGGATAGCTTTGATGTGAAAATATTAACCCTGCTCCATGTAGTAAGGATACTGGTTGAGCTGGTTTTATATTGGCTGCACCTGCACAAAGTGATCCCCCAGGTAATGACATTTGAGGGCCGGAACTACGATATACTTTGCGGAATAACCGCGCCACTGGTCTGGTATTTTGGCTATGTTAAACCGATGTTCGGCAAAAAAGTATTGCTTGCCTGGAATGCGATCTGTTTGTTATTGTTGGCCAATATTGTAATAACCGCGGTATTGTCGGCACCCCTTCCTTTTCAGCGGTTTGCGTTTGATGAGCCCAGTGTGGCCTTGTTCTATTTTCCTTTTGTATGGTTACCCGGTTTTATTGTTCCTACAGTGTTTTTCGCCCATTTGGTTACCATAAGGCGATTGCTTAAAGCAAAAAGTAATTAATCGCTATAAGGAGATGATGATCCTCCGCTGCCATGCTTTTGGCAACGGAGGGATTATTTGCATTGTAATGATATTTAATTCACCGGCACAACAAGCGGCTTTCCTTTTTCAACCACATAGGTGGCAAGCTCTTTGGCTGGGATGTTACCCACGTTTTTAGCCGAGTGGACAGTACCCGCCGGAATAAATAATACCTCGCCGGCTTTAAGCGTAACAGGAGATTTGTCACCTACCTGGTATTCCAATAAACCTTCCAGTACGTAGATAATCTCTTCGCCCGGGTGTTTGTGTTTAACGGCCAGGGCCCCGGGCTCAAAATCGATGCGTGCCTGTACGGTTTCGTATCCGGCAATGCTCAGATCGTGACGTTGAAGATCGTTACGTTTAACTCCCTGTTGCTGTGCCGAGGCAGAAGTTGAGATAGTTAATAAGACCATTGCAACTAAAATAATGATGCCGGCAAGGATGTCTTTTTTCTTTTCCATGGTTTTAATTATTGTTTTGTGATACAAAGTTGTGCTTAATACTGCCTCAATTCAACCGCTAAATGGGGTAAATAGACAATAGAAACCCCGAACTGGTCATTTTTCCGCTTAAACCGCCAGTGCTTCTTTTAGAAATGATTGAATCTGTTTTTGCAAATAATTGCAAATATTTGCACATATATGCAATTATTTGCTTTTTATTGCATATTATTGCAAGGAGAAATCAATCACCCTTAAAAAAATTGAATCATGAGCGATCTTAGAAAAGCCAGAATAGCCAATTCCTTAATGTTTTTAGTTTGTGGTTTAGGTGTTGCCAGTTGGGCGCCACTGGTACCGATGGCCAAAGCCAGGCTCGGGCTGGATAATGGCAGCCTGGGGCTTTTACTACTGTTTTTTGGCGTTGGCGCCATGATCACTATGCCGCTTACCGGTAAACTGGTTAGCCGGTTTGGGAGTAAACGGGTGATTGTAGTTTCGGGCACTTTGATTGCCGCCATATTACCTTTGTTACTAATTCTTGATCATACTTATCAAATGAGTATCTGTCTGCTCATTTTCGGGGCATCAACCGGGGGCATTAATGTAGCCATGAATGCGCAGGCTATTAAAGTGCAGCGATCATACGGTAAACATATCATGTCGTCTTTTCACGGTTTGTACAGTATAGGTGGTTTGGTGGGCTCGCTGGGCTTTGGTTTATTGCTTAAGCCCGGGCTGGATGCCATGACCACCATTATTTTTATATCCGTTTTATTGGTGCTGATCACTTACTCGCAATTCTCCAGCTTAATGAGTGATGACCCGGCAGAAATACAAGATAAATCCACCAAAGGTTTCAAGTTTCCTTCAGCCGCTTTGCTGATATTGGGTGCTATCTGCTTTATATCGGCCCTGGCCGAAGGAGCGATGCTGGATTGGAGCGCGGTTTTCCTGACCGCCAACCGGCATTTAAGTATTGAGTTTGCCGGTGTTGGTTATGCCATGTTTTCGGTAGCCATGGCCATCATGCGTTTAACAGGCGACAGCGTTATTGCTGCTGTAGGACGATTAAAGGTGGTTGTATGGGGCAGCGTTATCGCTTCCGCGGGATTGATACTTGCGGTTTGTTTTCCGTATGTGAGTTTGGCACTGGCGGGTTTCCTGATGGTGGGGCTGGGTTGTGCTAATATCATTCCGATCCTATTTTCAACGGCAGGCACTATGCCGGGACTTTCGCCAGCCTATGCGCTCCCGGTGGTTACTTCTATGGCATATGCCGGTATCCTGGCTGGCCCGGCACTTATCGGCTTTATAGCCCAACTGCTTACACTGCCTGTGGCATTGGGCGTTATCGGCGTATGTATTTTATTTGCCGGACTGATCTTTAAAATAAAGGATGGCAGAAATAAGGCTGTCCAGATTCCGGAAGAGGTGGAAGCATTGGTCTGTAAAAACTAAAAGCGTATATTTATATATCATAAATATACCAAATGGATACGCAAGTCATAGCGCTCGACTGGATAGATGCCTGGAATAACCGGGACATTGACCGGATCATGGCGCATTATACCGACGATATTGTATTTTACTCGCTCACCGTTACCAAACGCTGGGGTATTGCCGATGGCAAGATCAGCGGGAAAGAACAACTAAGAGCACATTTTTTGAAAGGCCTTGACCTGGCCCCAGGTCTGTATTTTGAATTTATAGATATGCTGAGCGGAACCGATGGCATCACCATTATTTACAAACGGGAAACCGGCGCGCTGGTAGCCGATGTAGCTGTTTTGGATGATAATGGGAAGGCCACACTGGTAAAAGCTTATTATGGACAGGCGAAGTAAGCGTCCGGTCTGCAAAACGCTTGATACTTACAGCACCTTCTCATAAAAATTCTCCACCTGCTGCATGGATTGCTTTTGGTATTGCAGGGGTGAGCAGCCGGCAAACTCCTTAAACGAACGTATAAAATGCGATTGATCGGCATAGTCATTTTCATAAGCCAGATCGGTAAGGCGGCTGTGCTGGCCAAGGCGGATCTGGTTGAGGGCCGCCTGGAACCGGGAGATCCGGGAATATAATTTGGGCGAGATACCTACATATTGCTTAAACCGGCGTTCAAAACTGCGCTCCGAAAGCTGCAGATACTGCTGTAATTCCTTCATCTGAACATTGCCTTTTGATTGTGCTATGCGTGTTATGGCAAACTGCATAGCCTCATCTTCATACCGGGTATTTCTTTGAAGTTTAAAAAACAGGTAAGCGCTCAATGCTTCTATACGATCGGTGAGCGAATCGGTCTCCAGGAGCTGTTCTGATAATAAAAAGCCGTCTTTGCGGGCTATCAGGTCCAGACAGGTACAATCGTCGGTCAATTCATAGGCATCAAACCCGAATATGGCTTTGAGCGCGTTAGGAAAAAAGCAGATGCCAATGGTACTAAAAACAGCGCCGAACTGGATATCGGCATGGCGGGTTGATTGTCCGTAGATGAAAATATGGGGCAGTTTTTTATCAAACTGGTACATCGGCCCTTTATCCGGCGATTGAAAGATCAAGCCCGGGCAGCCTTCGGCCATGGTTCTGAAAGAACGGCTAAACACAGCCGAATCATCGCTTTCCAGTGTCCAGAAAAAGCGGATGTGGTTTTTGAGATAGTCAGGCGGTGATAACTGACGGTAATTCATTACAGTTTTAAGCAGGTGATATACAAATATAAATATATTCTTTACCAGATGTTTATGCGAAAATCTTCTTTTTTGGAGGTGACGGAAACGAACGGTTTGTCATCCTGAGTGGAGCGAAGGATCTACTCGCTGGTTTGTATGGCGCATACCCGCTCTTGGCCGCGGGAGGGCCAGTTACTTTTTTTGTTGTGGTTTGTTTTTTTTAAGGTACTCAAGAGGGCTTCGCCGTATGTCGCCACAAAAGTAACCAAAAAGGCTTCAGCAGAAATGCTTCTTTGCGCTCATTGCCTTTACCCTGCAATGCGGACAGAACCACGGGCTGCAATTATTTGCCCCGCTTTGCTCACACAATTCCACTTCTTCTGCAAAACTTGCTATGCCCCTGCGATCGCACAAGGCCATCATCGTTCTGCCCGCTTTCGCCCGAAGCTTATCTGCTGACGGGGAAGAAGATTTTTTTAATCACTAATTCAATAATTAAAAAAATTGTCATGCTGAACGGAGTGAAGCATCTATTAAACGATGTGCATGTTTAAGAATAGATCCTTCGTTCCTCAGGATGACAAACATGTTGGGATGATCTGGCAATAAATCATGGTAATCCTTAAACGGCAGAGCCCTCTTGAACACCGATTAAAATTAACTCGTGAAAAATCGTGTAAATCATGGTTCAGGCAAAATTCACTAACTAAAAAAGCGCCTCCGGGAAACCGGAAGGCGCTTTTAGTTTTAGTTTAGTCAATAGTTAATCAATTACAGTGTTGCTATGTCTTTTAATCAATAATCAACAATTAAAATTTTTACCTGCCGATGTTGAATGAAAATTCACTAATTCACCAAATCAATAATTCACTAATTATAAGGTTGCTATATCGATCACAAAGCGGTAACGTACGTCGCCTTTCAGCATGCGCTCGTATGCAGTGGTGATATCCTTGATGTCGATCAGTTCAATATCAGAAACGATATTGTGTTCGGCACAAAAATCAAGCATTTCCTGAGTTTCAGGGATGCCTCCGATACCTGAACCAGCCATGCTTTTACGACCAGCCAATAACGAAAATGGTCTGATGGAATAGGGTTCTGATGGTACACCTACACCAATGATAGTACCGTTTGTTCTTAATAACGACAGGTACAGATCCATATCATGCTCGGCCGAAACGGTATCCAGGATAAAGTCAAACGATCCTTTAACGGCTTTTACCTGCTCAGGATCGGATGTTACTACAAAATGGTGGGCACCCAGAGCTTTAGCCTCAGCTTCTTTTGATGGTGATGTGCTCAGTACGGTAACTTCGGCACCAAAGGCCGCGCCAAATTTAACGCCCATGTGGCCCAGTCCACCTAAACCTAATACGGCCAATTTATGGCCTTTGCCCACTTTCCAGTGACGTAGCGGCGAGTAAGTAGTAATACCGGCGCAAAGCAGGGGTGCTGTAGCGGCCAGCGGTAGTTTATCAGAAATATGCAGTACAAATTCCTCGCGTACTACAATAGTGTTGGAATAACCACCATAGGTAGGCACGCCGCTGCGATCTTTGTTGTTGTAAGTTTGGGTATTGCCTTCCAGGCAGTATTGCTCCAGGCCGTCTTTACAGTTTTCGCAAACCTGGCAGGAGTCAACCATACAGCCAACACCGGCAAGTTCGTTTACTTTGAATTTTTTAACGTGATCACCTACTTTAATAATTTTGCCCACAATTTCGTGGCCCGGTACCATCGGGAATATCCCCGGAAACCAATCGTTTTTGATCTGGTGCAGGTCGGAGTGGCATACACCGCAATATTGTATTTCTATCTGTACATCATGCGGCCCTACCTCGCGGCGTTCAAAATCCCAGGGCGCCAGGTCAGTTTCCGGCGTTTGGGCGGCATACGCTTTTGCTTGTATCATAATAATGTTGCTTTTATGTTTTCGTTAAGCAAAGTTAAAACGGACGGCCTGAACGCCTGCTAAACGTTTCAAAGTAATAATTATACTTTTCAAAGAGTTTTGCGCAAAGCCATAGGGGTAAGTCCGGTGTGTTTTTTAAAAAAGTTATTAAAGTAGGATGCGTAATCAAAGCCCAGGCTGCGCGCGATGTCGGCAACGCTCCAATCGGTATGCGTTAACAGTGATTTGGCTTCGGTCAGTATCCTTTCGTTAATATGCGTGGTGGTGGATCGGCCGGTTATTTCGCGTACGGCGGCGTTGAGGTGATTGACGTGTACCGATAGCCTATCGGCATAATCGCCGGCCTTTTTTAACGCCAGCATATACCTGGGCGATTCTACAGGGAATTGTTTCTCGAGCAGGCCCAAAAACAGGTTGGCTATGCGCGAGGCTGCGTTCTGCGGTGTAAAATAGGCTATGGCCGGTTGCATTTTGATAGCCTCATGAATAATGAGGTTGAGGTGGTTGCGCAGTAGCTCGTACCGGTAAGTGTACTCACTATCAAACTCCTGCAACATGCGTTTAAAAATGCTTTGGATATATTGTACCTGCGTTTCATCCAGGAAATATACCGGGTCGCCGCCAGGTTTAAACAGGGTCGATTCTTCCATGCTTTCCATACGGTTGCCCGGGTGTAAAAACTCATCGGTAAAAAGGCAAAAATATCCGATGTGCTGTGCCGGGTCACATTCCCAGGAATAAGGAACCAGCGGATTGGTGAACACCAGGGCGGGTTTATTGATCTCGATGGCCCTGTTGGCATAATATAACTGCCCCTCACCACCCAGGGATAAGGTGATCTTATAAAAATTCCGGCGATTGTATGAACTCAGACTGCAATAGGTGGCACAAATTTCGGCAACCCTAAACTGAACAGCTTCGCTGGTGATGGTGTCGTGATTATAAATATCGTTTTCGGTTAACTCAGACGTTGGCATGCGCAAAGTTAAACATTTCAAAGAAAAAGTGGGGAGATGGCGATGAAGCCATAAAACAAATGTAAACGAGTCCCGGTAAGTAACCAATACGAATACAGGAGGCTCCGAAGGAGCCAATGAATTTTTCCTCGTTTATCTATAAACAAGATACTCCTCTGGAGCTATAAATTACCAAAGCTCCGGAGGAACACCCTGTTTATAGCCATCGTATGAAGTGTTTTTGGCACCGTCGGAGCCCCCTGTATTCTAATCAGTTTAATACCGGACCTTAGCCTTGCGTTATTATTGATTTTGCAGTTCGCGTACTTCGGCATAACCGCCAAACTCATAAATAGGGCAGGAGGCAGCAATTTGTGTGGCTTCATCAAGATCATCGGCCTTGAGCAGCAGGTAGCCGCCAACTATCTCGGTGCCTACCCGGTGAATATCTGTGATGATGCTGCCATCTTCTTTAATGATACGGCCCTGTAATGTTAACCCACTGCCGCCAGCCAGTTTACCCGCAGCGCCCCATTGACCGAACCAGGCAGCCCAATTTTGTTGGTGTTGTTTGATGGCTTCTGTCGGATGTTCATCCACACGGCCATCGGGTTCCCTGAATAATACGATATAATTTTTCATGTCTGATTTATTTTTTACAATTATAAAACGAAATCGATATAGATACAATGGTTTTGTAATTAATTGTATATTTGAGCATGCAACCTTTAGTACAACTCATTACCGCCTGGCAACAATATACTGAACAGCATGCGGATGCCGATGTAGCAGGCTTTTGCTATAACTATCTATCGGCACATAAAAAACAAGCGCCCGATAACAGCCGAGCCGATCTGCAACTGGCTAAACAGTTGGGTAAAACCAATAGCATCCTTAAAGCCTACTATAAACTTGCCCTTCGGCAAATACCCAACTTTGAACTGGATTGGTATTATCTTTTGGAAGCGATAGCGGCCGGAGGAGAAATTCGTAAAACCGAAATTGTAAGTTTTAACCTTTTGCTGGAACCTACCACGGGTATAGATATTTTAAACAGGATGCTCAAAGCGGGTCTGATCAGTGAAAGGATAGACCCTGCCGATAAAAGGGCCCGTTTAATAAAGCTAACCAATGAGGGCGGCGAAATTTTAAAACGCCTGAAAGCTTTGTTCGAAAAGATAACATCAATGGTACTGTCTGGAATTAATACTGATGATAAAGCGATAGTTGGCCTGGCCTTATCTCAAATAGCCGATAAGCATACAGCGATGCTTAATGATGGAAGAACAAAAGCGATTGAAAATATGGAATTAGCCATTAAACAGCTAACAGATAAGAGCTGAATAATGACATAAAACAGACGGCAAAATGACCTTATGCTGACTTTTTATCCCATCCGGTAAAAAGATTATTTTTCAAAACACTTGCATCTGTTGTATCATACCCGTTACATTTAGGAAAATTATAAACCCAAATGCCGAAACACATCCTGATCGTTTATCTTCTGGTTACCTGTAGTGTGGCGGGTATCCTGTTCACGTCCTTTATTAAAACCAGATTTTTTAAAAAGGGCTAATTTAAAAACTTGCCCATGTGCATGCGTAATAGCATGCACATGGGCACAAAAGTTTGTATTTTATTTCTCCATTGTTCAAATGCGTTTACCCTATACACTTCACCACGGAGAATAAACTCAATTGACGGTGAATAGTATCCACTTTAGCTTCTCTTTCTAATCTTCTAATAATCAGTTTGGTTTAATATGTTTTCATAAAAAAAACGACCAAAATGGATACATATATGATGATGGTATATTAATATATTCTTATTTATTTTTAATAAGAATTTCAAATCAACCAACATCAGTCTTATGTCAACACTCAACGCGTATTTATCTAACGATGCCGAAGGCTTAGTTAAAAATGGCTTACCGCCGGTTTATGGTACTCCGGTATGTCTTGTATCCGCGGCAAGTCCGCCATATACATTAAATGCTATCAATATATCAAACGGTGGCACCAGTCAAGATTCGCCATTGATTTTATGGGCGCTTGCTCCAGGGCCTACAGACTGGAATAGCTCATGGCAACTTACTCCCGATGGGTTTATTGTCAATCCTTTTCTATTCAATATGGTGATCGGAATTTCGGGATCAACGCTGTGCATTGTGACAAAAGACGATACCGACCAAACTCAACAATGGGCGATAACCTGGTACGCGGGAGGGTATACCATTTCCAACAATCAAAATCAACAGCTGATCACGGCAGTCAGTAACCAGGTGCCTTATGTGGGAGGAGCCGACCCTTCCAATACACTGTCACTAACCGCTCTCAACAATTCGCCCTCGCCAGAACAATTATGGAAATTTCTCCCGGCCGGATATCAGCAAACTATTAACCAGTTTTATATTCAGACACAATGCAGTGGAACTCCCCCGGGCGGATCTTCACCCTATATGTTGGCTGCAAATTGGCAGAATAATCAGTTACTGGCATGTACACAACAATGGCAGCCAGGTGCTTCAAACCAATTATGGCAGTTTAATTATGATGGGTCTGTATCCCCCCTTAGCAATTCAACCTGGGTGCTGACATCTAATGCCTCATCTGCAACAGATACCAGTACTCAGACTGATGTGGTCACTCCTCCGGCTACACTTTCGGCGCAACAAATATGGACATGGAGCCATGAGCAGTTAATACTATCAAGTCAGGAATTTGGCACCCAAATGGTGTTAACTGTTAAAAACGCAAAAGCTTCAGAAAACGCCTGGGTGGTCACGTATGAAATTAACCAGGGTAGCAATGAGAAATGGACCCGTTTCCCATTAGAAAGCGCGCCGATTGGGGAATGGTTTTATATCCAAACAGAGCTAAATCAAAGTTCGTCGTCTACTCCTCCCGGTCCCGAGTATGTACTTACGGTTGCCGGTTCAAGCCCTGTAGCGTCAACTCTGGTCCAGATCAATCAGCTTCAGCCAGGTGCTCTTTCTCAATTATGGCAATTCACCCCGGAGGGTACCCTGATTAATATACTGAACCCTTCACTGCTTTTATCAGCAGACCCCACTACGGGTAATTCCATTAGCCTGCAGGCAGCCGGTGATGCCGGTGTATTGCAGACCTGGTGTTTGTTGCCCAATGGCATGTTTGCGGTAGCCAACGGAACTACCGTGCAGTACCTGAGTGTATTAAATTCAATTTCTGCAACTTCTTCTAATCCCGGAATGGCAAATGGAGAGGTAACAACGTATACTTATCCTGGTTCAAATAATGCTAACGCTTCATGGAAGATAGTAAACTACGAACCTGAAATGTCGGGTCAGTGGTTTACAATTCAGTCAGCCACAGAACAGAAAAATAACAGAATACCTTTTTTACTCACTGTAAGTAACGACTGGGCCACTGTACAGACCGCGCCACCCCTGGGTGGTAATATATTAGCAAATGGAGAAGCGGCAGTAAATCAGCTCTGGCAATTTACGCTCGATGGAAATATTGTCAGCGCCTTAAACTCAGGGCTTTTCCTGACGGGTAACCAGGATGGTACATTGTCATTAACGCCCGGACAAACCGGCAACCCCAATCAGCAATGGGTATGGGGCGACACCTGGAAAATGTTTATCATACACAATTCAAAGTATCATTTCCAGAGTGCTGTGCTGTTAAATGTAGGGCAGCAACTTGCGTTATATGCCCAATTGAATCAAGGTAATAGTGGCACCATATCTTCTGTATCATTAAAAACGGCGGTATCACCTGCCAGCAACGTACCTGGGCAATGCTGGTTTATGGCGCCATTTAATCCCGCTTATAATCAACCTACAACCTTCCGCAACACAGGTGGGACCGAAAAAGAGCCAGGGCTGTTCCTGCAATTGGAAGAGGGGGCGACAAAAAACTCCTATAATGTTGTTGTTGGGGCACGCGGCAATGCGGCGCTATCCACCTGGCAGTTTGTATATCCGGGTTATATAGCGAGCTCCTTAAATGATAACATTGTACTTAGTGTGGAAGCTACTGAAGGCGCAAATGACTGGACCCCCGATTTTGGACCTAATGTTACCGCTTATCTCCGGGCTCCCGGAGCTCAACCTTTTCAACTTTGGGTGGCTGATCCATCGGGCATGCTGGTCAATAAACAAACGGGCTTTGCCCTGACGGTAACCACCGATGGCACAACTTATTCCCTAACTACCCAGCCGGTTTCTGACCAGCCCGATGCCAGTATGCAACTTTGGGATTTTTCACCGGGCCAGGCCCTGCAAACGGTTTTGGTTATGCCACGGGTTCCTTTTCCGGTACCTGATGACAGTAGTTCGCAAGACTTAACCAATGTATACAACGAAATCAATAAAACGCTTGGCTTGCCCGGCGGGATACGTGCGCAGTATCAAAATCTTGCCGCGCCCCTGGGTACTTATCTGAGTGTCATTAATATGCTGTTTTTAAAAAATAGCCAATCGCAAGACTGGAAAACTGTGGTTGAACAGTTAAATAAGGAAATCATTAGTGTAACGGCCATTCAACAATTTTTTACACAGGCCGGTATTATGCATCAGTCCCTGAGCCAGGCACAGGCCTTACTGGTTTCTGAGCTGATCACGGCATGCGCTTTCCCCAACGGTCAAAATCAACCGGTGACACCGCCCAAAAAGAAGAAAAAATTTATCTGGGATATAGTAGAGGGAGTACTTTACACAGCGTTAAATGCTGCCGGCGCGCTTGTGGGTGATCCAGATGTAGTTGGAGAGCTAAAAGCGGGCGAAAAGTTTTTAAAACATCTACTTCCCGTTTTGGCAAATGTCATGTCCGCGTCGGTGACCTGCTACCAGGCAAGACCCTCTGCTCAGCCAACTTCAAAGACACAAGCAGTTTTGCAGAATATCTATAACTATGAACTGAGCGTATTCCAATTGCAACAATCGCTGCTGAGTTTATTTGAAAACATAGGTACTATGCTGGGCAAAATGGAAATGGCCATATTATCAGATTGGGGTAAGACCACAGCCGTTTACGATATGATAAAAAATACAGACACCATTGATTCCCTGTATTGGCCGGCCTCGCTTACCCCAGTGATGACCAACCAAATGCTCGATGGGTACGCGGGCAAAGTTTTTCAAACATTGATCCCTTCCAATCCGTCATTTTACATCAACGCGTATTTGCACAACTCTACAGGTCCGGAGAGAGGTTTACAGGAAGATCAACTTACCTTTTACGGTGAAAATATCGATGGAACTTTCAGCGAATGGGTAGCGGTGATCAATCCGGATGTGATGAACCTGCTTTGGTCTTATGGCACTAACCCTAATGATTTTTACCGGCAGTTAAATGGCTGGGATGTACAGGTAAAATATCCGTTCACTACAACAAATAACACTGCCTCACCAAGTAGTGCTACTATTATGATAACTATTTTTAATATAACAAGCGTACCAATGTTACTGGATACCGGAGGGATGGAGATGGTGATAAATGCAGGTACCAGTGAGATTCCTCCATACGGTGCGCAGCAATTTGCCGGATATGTTAACTATAATGGAGGCGTCGCTGAAAGCGCCAATGGAAATTTCCAGGTTGTGGAAAAAAATGGAGGTGATACTATATTAAGCGGGAATTTAGCCGTAAAGTCCACCAAAAGCAATAATCCGGTGAATCCGGGCGACCAATTTACGGTAACCACCATAAATGCACCTTACTATATCATGAAACAGACACGAAACCCGCAATACATTGCCAATATGCTTTCCATTGAAGTTTACATCGCCGCGGCCCCCGGGGTAGGCGATAATTCGTAGTTTTAAGAAGGCCCCGGGTATACATTAAAAAACAAAGGGCATCGCCCACAACTTTATCCGGTTGTAAGTGATGCCCTTTAAGCTATCTGTGGATCAGCTTAAAATCTATCCAGATTCGTTACTTTAGTCCAGGCGGCTACAAAGTCATTTATAAATTTGTCCTGAGCATCAGAACTTGCATATAACTCGGCAACGGCTCTTAGTTCGGAGTTGGAACCCAATACCAGGTCGGCACGGGTAGCTGTCCATTTTATTTCGCCGGTTGCACGGTTGCTGCCTTCATACAATTCCTTGTCGGCTGAAGCGGCTTTCCAAGCAGTGCCCATATCCAGCAGGTTTACAAAGAAATCGTTAGTAAGTACACCCGGGCGAGCGGTGAAAACACCATGCTTAGAGCCATCAAAATTGGTGTTCAGCACACGCAGGCCACCCAGCAATACGGTTAGCTCAGGCGCGGTCAATGTAAGTAGGTGCGCTTTATCTATCAGTAATTCTTCGGTAGATATGGGCGCTTTTGTTTTGCGATAGTTGCGGAAACCATCGGCAGCTGGTTCCAGGTAACCGAATGATTCTACATCGGTTTGTTCCTGCGAAGCATCCGCACGACCAGCTTTAAACGGAACGGTAACGGCGTGGCCTCCATCTTTAGCCGCTTTTTCGATCCCTGCATTACCAGCCAGTACAATCAGGTCGGCCAGTGATACTTTTTTACCACCCGCGTTAAACTCTTTTTGGATGCCTTCCAATACGCCCAATACATGTTGCAATTGAGACGGATTGTTCACCTGCCAGTATTTTTGCGGCGCAAGGCGTATGCGTGCACCATTGGCACCACCACGTTTATCAGAACCACGGAAGGTAGAAGCAGAAGCCCACGCGGTAGAAACCAACTCAGATATGTTTAAACCTGATGCCAATACTTTTGCTTTTAAATCGGCTGCATCGCTATCAGTTATCAGGGCGTGATCAACCGCAGGGATAGGATCTTGCCAAAGCAGTTCTTCCTGTGGCACATCCGGACCCAGATAACGCTCGCGCGGACCCATATCGCGGTGTGTTAATTTATACCATGCACGCGCAAAAGCATCGGCAAACTGATCTGGATTTTCCAGGAAACGTCTTGATATTTTTTCGTAAGCCGGATCAAACCTTAAGGCAAGATCCGTAGTCAGCATGGCCGGACGATGCTTTTTGGAGCTGTCATAAGCATCAGGAATAGTAGCCTCGGCATCTTTAGCCACCCATTGGTGCGCGCCGGCAGGGCTTTTTGTTAATTGCCATTCAAACCCAAACAGGTTTTCAAAAAAATTATTGCTCCATTTGGTTGGCGTTGTGGTCCATATTACTTCCAGTCCGCTGGTGATGGCATCGGCGCCTTTACCAGAACCGTAGCTATTGCTCCAGCCAAAACCTTGTGATTCGATATCCGCGGCTTCGGGTTCTTTGCCTACATTATCGGCAGAGGCAGCTCCATGCGTTTTACCGAAGCTGTGGCCACCGGCTATCAGCGCGACAGTTTCTTCGTCATTCATCGCCATACGACCAAACGTATCGCGGATATCTTTTGCCGAAGCAACCGGATCAGGATTACCATCAGGACCTTCCGGATTTACATAGATCAATCCCATTTGTACTGCTGCAAGCGGTTTTTCGAGGTTGCGGGAGTGGATGTCGCCATCGGCATCATCATCAGATACCAGTACACCATGACCTTCTTTTACGCCTGGCGAGCCATGCGCGTAGCGCAGATCGCCACCCAGCCAGGTAGTTTCAGAGCCCCAGTATACAGATTCATCTGCTTCCCAGGCATCTTCACGACCGCCAGCAAAACCAAAAGTTTTAAAACCCATTGATTCCAGGGCTATGTTGCCGGTCAGTATCAATAGATCGGCCCATGAAATTTTACGGCCATATTTTTGTTTGATGGGCCAAAGCAATCTGCGGGCTTTATCCAAACTTACGTTATCTGGCCAGCTGTTTAATGGAGCAAAGCGTTGTAAGCCAGCGCCTGCGCCTCCGCGGCCGTCGCCTACCCTGTAAGTTCCGGCGCTGTGCCATGCCATACGGATAAACAAACCACCGTAATGACCAAAATCGGCTGGCCACCAGTCCTGCGAGTCGGTCATGAGGGCATGAAGATCTTTTTTTACGGCTTCCAGATCGAGGCTTTTGAAAGCTTCGGCATAATTAAAATCATCACCATTGGGGTTCGACAATGAAGAATGCTGGCGCAGGATATTTAGTTTTAACTGGTTGGGCCACCAATTATGGTTCCGGGTACCGCCGCCACCTGCATTATTCTTCATGCTGCCATTATGAAACGGGCATTTACTGATGTCATTTGATTCGTTTTCCATGTTTATAAGTTTATATATTATAAAATTAGGATATTGAATTCAACAATCACAATCGATTAATTCTATAATGAATAGGTAAAATCTATGAGGACAGTAGGTTGCAAAACACCTACTTACCTGATCTTTTTATGTGGAGATGCTCAATTTCCGGCTTTTTATGCACGGGTTCCAGGTATTGTAAAAATCGGCGAGTTACTTGTTTCAGCGCGTTAAGTGTGTTTGCCGGTAATTTGTTATTAAATCAGCCCACAAATTTGCCTGATCAAATTATGCAGCTGCTGCTTCCTCAATATATTATTATTGTACCTCATCTAATTCCTGAAGCCTTTCTTTTACGAATGCCGAGTGCTCTGTTCCCCATTTGTCAATTTGGGATAAAATAGGGAGGATGCTTTTGCCAAGATTGGTAAGCCGGTATTCGGTTTTCTTGGGATACACATCTTCCGAATATTTATCAACAACACCAAAATACAGCAATTCTGCCAGCTGCATTTCTATAACCCTTAATGTAGCGTCGGGCATGCTTCTGTAAATTTCTGCAGGGCGGGTAAAGCCGTTGTTGATGGCGTCAAGAATGCACATTTTCCACTTTCCACCAAATATTTTAAAACCAATGCGGAGCCCGCAATTCAGATCCTCCTCTATTTTTTTAGTGTACATCGTTTCTGCTTTTAATTTATAAAGTTAAATAATTAGGCAGGCTGATTAAAATTGATGAATACCGAATCTTTTATCGGTTATTGCCCGCCCGATTGATTTACCGGAATTTTGTAGAGAAATAAGCGTACAAGAATCGTAAACAAATAATGAGAACTACTATAAAAAAAAATGCCGCTTTCAGACTAGCCACGGGTGATATAATCCCGCTGCTCATATGGGTAACTATCATATCGCTAACATGGTTATTTATGCACGGCGCAGATCATTTTCTGCAATTAACACCAGAGGCACTGGGCAAATATTTCAAAATAAAATGGGTGTTGATAGCCCATATAACTGCCGGTGGTGGATCGCTTATACTGGGCTTCCTGCAGTTCTGGCCCAGTTTAAGAACGTACAGCTGGCGGCTGCACCGGATCATTGGTACACTATATTTATTAGCGGTTTTGGTAAGCAGTATTTGCGCGGTGATTTTGGCTTTTACTACCGCGTATCAAATAAACTGGGCCTATGCTTTTTCTTTACAGATATGGGTAAGTGTGTGGATCAGCGCCACCACGATCGCCTATTATACCGCGATTATCAAAAAGTTTAAACTCCATCAAGAGTGGATGATCAGAAGCTATATCGTAACGCTGGCATTTGTTATCTCAGGGCTTGCGTTGAAATTACCTTCCATTAAACAATTGGGCAGTTTTGAAGACATTTCTCCCTCCCTGTTTTGGATGGGATGGGCCGTGCCGCTATATCTATATGAAATCATCAAAAGTTGTAAGCTGCCGAAGTAAGAGCTACTCTTGGCTAACAATGTCATTAAATTAAGGAATTTTGTAAACCCAATAGGGGTTAAAGCTTTGTAGAAATTTAATTCGAAATCCAATGCCGTAGATACTGCACACAGGTTGCATACCTACGGCATGCTAAATACTTATGCCGGGTTTTCTACAAAGCTTTTACTCCGATGGAGCAGCCCTTGACTTAATAATATTACCCCGGTGAGATCACTATTGAAAAAAGCAAGTCGGGAATGGCTTGCTTTTTCGTTTCCCTGCTTCCGTCAACGCTGTGTAAATAAACTAAACATGTAATTTAAACAAATGTTTTAATCAATCGTTTGATTAATTTTGTCCTGATTTTTATCAATTAACTCATTTAGGATATTATCAAAATGGCTGAAACAGGCATAAAAAAATGGATCATTACCATTACAGTTATCACAGCATCGTTGCTGGAACTGATCGACACCACTATCGTTAACGTCTCCATCCCTCAAATCCAGGGTAACCTGGGCGCTACCATTACCGATGCCGCCTGGGTGGTTACCGGCTACAGCGTGGCCAACGTGATCATCCTGCCTATGTCTGGCTGGCTGGGCAGTTTCTTCGGACGGAAGAATTATTTTTTAACCTCTATTATCGTATTTACCATTGCTTCCTTTTTATGCGGTAACGCGCAAAGCCTGTCTGAACTGGTGATATTCAGGATATTGCAGGGACTTGCCGGTGGGGGACTTATCTCAACCGCGCAGGCTATTTTGCTGGAAACCTGGCCGCCCAACCAGGTGGGTACGGCCACGGCCTTATTTGGTTTGGGAGCTATTGTTGGTCCAACCATCGGCCCAACTATCGGGGGCTATATTACCGACCATGCCGCCTGGCGCTGGATATTTTATGTGAACATACCCGTAGGCGCCTTAGCAGCTACCTGTACCTATATGTTTGTACGGGCCACGCCCAGCGATGGTAAAGGAAAACCTATCGACTGGTGGGGGATAGCTTTGCTGGCTATAGCCGTAGGGAGCCTGCAAACCATATTGGAAAAAGGCGAGGATGAAGACTGGTTTGCCACCCCGTACATTGTTGTATTAACTGTAACAGCCATTTTTGGTCTGCTGCTGTTCATCTGGCGCGAACTCAGTACCGATTATCCTATCATCAATTTCAAGATCATGCGGCACCGGAGTTTTTCGGCCGGTATGGTTACTTCTTTTATTCTGGGGGTTGGCTTATATGGTTCCACGTTTGTATTCCCGGTATTTTGCCAGGGGCTGCTGGGGTTTTCGGCACAGCAAACCGGCGAAATATTATTCCCGGGTGGGATGTTTACCATAGTAATGATGCCTTTTGTGGGTATTATGCTCAATAAGGGTGTTCCGGCTCAGTTTATGGCCACGGTAGGTATGTTGTTGTTCTTTGTGTTTTCGGCTATGCTGAGCCACTCTACTTTATCTTCAGGCATTGGTGATTTTTTCTGGCCACTGGCTATACGAGGGGTAGGTTTATCCTTACTTTTTGTGCCATTAACTACACTGGCTATCGGCGGCTTAAAAGGACAGGAAGTAGGGCAGGGTACCGGCCTCAACAACATGATGCGGCAATTGGGCGGCTCATTCGGTATTGCCGGTTTAAATACCATGATCCACATACGTCAGGCCGTACATCGCAATAACCTGCTGGTGAATATCAACAATTACAATCCTTTTTATAACGACAGGTTTAACGGTTATGTACAGGGTTTTATAGCCAAAGGCAAATCCTTCAGCGATGCTACCCGTATGGCTTACGGTGCCATTGAAGGCGCTGTACAAAAGCAAAGCACGCTTTTAAGTTATAACGATGCTTATTGGATAGTGGGTATTGTAATGTTATGTGCTATTCCGATGGTTTATTTAGCACCATTTGTAAAAGGGCAAAAAGCGGTATCAGATTCGCATTAAGCGTAGAATTATGGCAGTTTATTTGTTGGCTAATGGTTAGCTTTACAGCACTAATACCAATTATGCCAGCAACTACCGAACTTTCAACAGAAGAAAAAATAAAGGACGCGGCCAGGAGAATTTTCACCAGAAAAGGTTTCCTGGCTACTACCATCAGGGATATAGCTACTGAGGCCGATATCAACGTGGCTTCGATTAACTACTACTTCCGGAGTAAGGAAAACCTGTTTGCCTTTATTATGGACGAAACCATCAAAAAGCTTTTTGATAAAATTGAACCGGTACTGAACGATGAAGACACCAGCATTACCGAAAAAATAGCGGTTTGCGTAGGTTACTACATTGACCAGGTACTGGAAAACCCCGACTTTATATTTTTTATGGTGAGTGAAGTAATGGGCGGCTTAACCAAATTGCCCATGATCAATACTATGAAGCTGCTGGTTAACTCGCATTTTGCCAGGCAGCTGCGCGAGTTGAAAACAAACGGAGATATCAATTACCACCCGGTTAACTTGCTGTGGAATATCACCGGCATGATCATGTCGCCATTTCTGAGTCGTCCACAGATGCTGCATTCGGGCTATTTTACTTCTGATGAATTTTTTGCCCTGATGCAGGAACGAAAAAAGTTGATCCCTGTTTGGATGGGGCTGATCATCAAAGGCTGATAATTATTTTTATTTCAGGGGATATATGCATATTAGATATTTTTGCATGAAAATACCTGGTATGATCACAAGATATTTTTCAAATAATAGCTTAATGATACCTATTAATAAATTATTAAGCTATTATTAATCACTTATCATATACTTGTTTTAACCAATTATAGCTGCCAATTAATCTGAATATTAATTTCAATACTTCAAACGGGAAGTGATGGGCAAGCAATTTATAAGTAACCAATTAAAACCTGTATATGAGAAAGCTCATCCTGCCCATGATGGCTCTATTGCTTGCATTAAGCATAGGCTGCTCCAAAAAAACTATTGATAATTTTACGGATATTAATAAAAGCGCCGATCTGAAAAAAGATGTAGTGGCTGCTGATGTGATGAAAAATCCGTTTATAACATCCATCTATACCGCCGATCCATCAGCACATGTATGGGCCGATGGCCGGTTATATGTATATGCTTCGCACGATATCGATCCTCCGCGCGGTTGCGACCTGATGGATCAATACCATGTTTTTTCAACAGATGATATGATTCATTGGACGGATCATGGCGAAATTCTGCGCGCCAGCCAGGTGCCGTGGGGCAGGGCCGAAGGAGGTTTTATGTGGGCTCCTGATTGTGCTTACAAAAATGGTACTTACTATTTTTACTTCCCTCATCCAAGTACTACGGACTGGGGCAGCAGTTGGAAAATAGGTGTGGCTACCAGCACAAGTCCGGCAAGCGGCTTCACCGTTCAGGGATATATTGCTGGTCTTGAGCCGCTGATTGATCCTTGTGTGTTTGTGGATGATAATGGACAGGCCTATTTTTATTATGGTGGTGGAGGCACTTGCAAGGGTGGCAAGCTTAAAGATAATATGACCGAAATTGATGGCGTCATGCAAACCATGCAGGGCCTGGATGATTTTCACGAAGCCGCATGGGTACACAAAAGAAATGGGGTTTATTATCTCTCTTATGCCGATAATCATGATGTTAATGGTAAACATAACCAGATGCGCTACGCTACCAGCACAAGCCCATTAGGCCCGTGGACATCAAAAGGGGTATATATTGATCCTACGGATAGTTATACCGATCATGGTTCTATTGTGCAATATAAAAATCAGTGGTATGCGTTTTATCATAACAGCTCCATCTCCCATAACGACTGGACAAGATCTATCTGTGTAGATAAACTTTTTTACAATGCCGATGGCACTATTCAAAAAGTAATTCAAACCACCGGTAACCCGGTAAGCTCTGTACCTATAGGGCAAACCATAACATTAAAGGGTTCCAATAATAATTATGTAAGCAGCGAAAACGGCGCACAACCCATGAACTGCAACCGCCCCGCGGCCGGTGGATGGGAGCAGTTTACGATAGTTGATGCCGGGGGTGGTAAAGTTGCCCTGCAGAGTTTAGGCAAATATGTATCCTCAGAAAATGGTACCCATGCCATCAATTGTAATCGTGCATCAATAGGCCCATGGGAGCAGTTTGACTGGGTAAGCAATGCAGATGGAACGGTTTCATTGAAAGGCAATAATGGCAAATTTATCTCGAGCGAGAATGGGACACAAGCCATGACCTGCAACCGTGCTACCGCCCAGGCTACAGAGACATTTAAGGTAAATCAATAATTTAAAATTATAACAGTTGATGCCGATTTTATAAATTAGGGTTATAAAAAATTTTAGCCTTAATATTCAGCATAAAGCAATACCATTTGTTTGGGGTATGGCCCTTGGTGACAGCACAGCTTGCACAAAGGGCTAATCCGGTTAGTGATACCCGTTTGGATGGGGGGGATCAAAGGCTGATATTTTGCTTTTATTTCAGGAAAATATATGCATATAGACCTTAATTCCCTGACTGTTTTTTTACATCAGCAATTTACCCATGTTACCGAAATTATAGCTATCGCGGATGGCTGGTGGTCGCAGGCTTTCTCTTTTAAAACAGCTGGGGAAGTACGGGTTATCAGAATAAGTAAACACCCTGTCGATTTTGGGAAAGATATATTTGCTTACACTCACATTAATAGTACCGCGATACCCATCCCAGAAGTTATGGCTATCGGGAAGTACGATGAAGAGCTATTTTATTGTATTTCCAGGTATGTAGCAGGCACCCCTTCGGATCAAATTATGGATATATACGCATCTGAGCCCAATATGGAGATAGCTCAAACCGTAATAACGCAGCTTGTAGCTATTCACGAGCTTGATACCGGTAAGCTTAGCGGTTGGGGTTACACCGATGAAAACGGGAACGGCATCTTTGGGAGCTGGGCAGAGCATCTTCTGGCTATCCACAATGGCAAATACACCATTGCCTGGCAGGAGCTGGCCAAAACTACCTGGCTTAATGGCGATTTGTTTATCCGTTTAACCGAGCGGATGAAAAGCTATTTTCCGTACCTGCCCAAAGAGAAACACGTATTGCACGGCGACTATGGCTATGATAATTTACTGCTGACACCCGATCACCGGGTAGCTGCCGTTATTGACTGGGCAGAAATGCTGCTGGGCGATCCTTTGTATGACTTGATCCATATGGATGAACCCTAGGATGAGGACGCAAGGCTCATCTATGTGGATGTATGGAAAGCGGCCATGAAAAACAACCCCAAAGCATTACTCCATTTTGAGGAACGCCTGCAATGTTATATTATTCATTATACGTTATTCCATTTACACATCCATACCGTTAGGAACGAGCGGGAGGATTATGACTATATTGAGCAATGGGCCAACGAAAACCTGTGAGCACTAAAACCCGGCCATGTTGGTAGGCGTATAGCTGAAATGTTTTTTAAAGGCCGAAGTAAAGTGGGAGAGATTTTCAAAACCAACCTCTGCATATACTTCTGATGGTCGCCGGTTTTGTTCCCTAATCTGGTAGTGGGCCAGCTCCAGTCGCTTTTGGGTAAGCCATTTTTGTGGTGTGGTGCCAAAGGCTTTTTTAAAATCGCGCTTAAAGGTGGTGAGACTACGACCGGTTAAATACCCAAACTTTTCCATCGTCATGTTGAACATGAAATTCCGTTCCATAAAATCGCTGAGGTTCATTTTGCCGGGTTCATCAAAATTAGCCAGTATGCCATCAATATCCTTATCGATGATTCGCAGGATATTGATGGCTTCCTCTATTTTCAGTGCAGCGATACTTTCGGGCAGGGGCTCTTCCAGGTCAAAATAGGGTATCAGCGATGCCAGGCAACTTTCCAGCAAAGGGTGCTTACCAAAATTGCGGATGCCCTGATCATAAAAGTGCCTGTTTTTGGCCCGGTTCTTCGTGTAAAAGTCCTTCAGTATTTTGGGGGTAAGATGCATCACCACTGTTTTATGCGGCTGCCCGTTCTTTGGATAATTGATAGCCGTAGCCAGTTGGTTGCGGGGGATCAGGAAAATATCACCCGCACCAAATAGGTAAGTGGTATTGGTTTGCACTATTTTGGTTTCGCCCGATATAAACCATACCAGCATATGCTGCTCAAACAATACCTCCGTGCGGAAGGACTGCGCATCAAAATAGGATAATTTGATGTCGGGCGTTAAATAGTGTATCTTAAAATCCATTGTTCAATTATCCAAAGATAGTGATCAATTGGCTTCGAAGGTTATGCCGGTCAGGTCTTCGCTTAAAGCCCACAGTTTTTGGGCATAGCCTGCATCCACCGCGTATGGTTTTACACCCCGTAAGGTTGACGGATCATCATAACGGTGCTCAATCTGCCCACGATCCAGTTCGGCAATGTCTGCATCTTCACAATACACACCACCAATATGATCCAATTGCGGGCTCACCGCGCACCATACTGATGTAGCTGCGCCCTGCTCCACATTTTTTAAAACGGCCGCTACTTCGGGCTTTAAATTGCCATCGGAATCATGCGTGCCCATCTGCTGAAACAATTCCATAGGAGCTACTCTCGCAAGATCAGTACCAATCACCGAACCCGGATGCAGCGAAAACGCACGTATCCCAGAGTTTTTACCCCGATGATCCAGCTCCACACTAAACAAGTTGTTAGCTGTTTTGGAATGACCATAACCCTGTAAAGTTTCGTAAGGGCGATGCAGAAAGTTTGGGTCCTCAAAATCAAAAGGCGCTATCTGGTGCCCGAATGAGGATACATTGATCACCCGGGCACCGTTCGCTTTTTTCAAGGCAGGCCAAAGCCGGGCGGTAAGCTGAAAATGCCCCAGGTGATTAGTGGATAACTGCGATTCGTAACCCCGGCTGTCGCGCTGCAGTGGCACCCACATAATACCGGCATTGTTTACCAGAATGTGCAGCGGCTTACCGGTTTTTAAAAAATCGTCGGCAAACGTATCTATAGAGGCAGGATCCATCAGGTCCATAGTGCGGATGCATACATTGTCGATGCCTTGCAGGTTCTGGGCCGCCTTTTTTATGTCGCGGGCGGGTACGGTAACCTGCGCACCAGCCTGAACAAATGTTTTTACCGTTTCGAGGCCGATACCTGCGTAGCCGCCGGTTACGATGATGTTTTTGCCGGTAAGATCGATGCCTTTGATCACGTCGGTAGTAGTTGATTTAGCGTTAAAGCCCGAGCCTACAGGTTGTTGCAGCGCGCCATTATAATTATCTGTTATTTGTTCCATTTTTTTATTGTTTGTTGATGAAACAAAAGTAGAGGGCTTTAATTAAATAGAATTTGTTTTAAAGGCCAAATGTTTTTGTTTTGCGGGCCTTTTTTCTTGTTGTTCATAAACACCTCACATGTCTCTCTCCCCGACTCTCCCTTTTTGTCATGCTGAACGAAGTGAAGCATCTGTTGTGCTATAGACCTGTTGAAGAAGATCCTTCGTACCTCAGGATGACAAACTTTTTATGATTAAGATAATTCTTTAAAATATGCTTGCTATAGTAACCAGCGCATTGGCCAGTTCGTCATTTACCTGTACATCACAAGCCAGCACATTGCGGGTAGCAGGATGATAGCCATTGCTGATCTGTACCAAACAGGTTCCACAGCTGCCCATGCCGCAGCATAAACCAAAACCGGGGATAGCCAGTTGGTCAGAGATCAGTGTCATCAGGCTATAGTACTGATTAGGGTAGGTATGAACCTCGGTAATGTGGCCCTGGTAGGCTACTTTAAATAGGATGGTGTTTTCGTTTGCAGGCATTTGAAATGTAAATATCGGGAGAAAGAAGAACTAATTTTTTATTTCGCCCGATAGTCACAAGTTTTATATCATTCCACCACCCATGTAAACGCATCATTGTGCTTTTCAATATGCCCAAAACCCGGCCAGGGTAAATGATAACCGAAGACCCGTTGTTTTGATGTGGCAAATTCTTTAAGAATTGATTGGCGTGTACGGGCGGCCAAATCAAAATCAATATCGAAAACAGTACCCCATTCGGGTTTAGCAAACAGCACGATCTCGTCATGAAAAATATCGGCCATATGAATGAATTTTTCATTGCCCGAAATGATCGTGAACATACAATGGCCCGGTGTGTGCCCGGGTGTAAGTATGGGTTGCAAAAAATCAAATAGCGGCTCATCGGTATTGAATAGCTGTAACTTTCCGCTTATCTGCGTAAAGAAAAATTGGATCTCCTGCTGGAGCGATTGAAGTGAGGATAGCAGACTTTTACTTTTAGAGAAATCGGCATGATCATCCTGCCAAAAATCAAATTCTTTTTGGTGCAGATGGATCTTCGCGTTTGGGAAAACCAGTTGGCCGCTATGGCTTATCAGACCGCTAAAATGATCGGGGTGAGCATGGGTGAGTATAATATCGGTGAGATCGGCGGGTTTAATTCCGGCGGCATACAGATTGCCTGCTAATTTACCAGCGCCGGGTCTGGCTTTGTCACCGTTGCCTGCATCGATCATGATGGTCTTATCCGGTGATGTGAATACCATAATATTATGAGGCAGCATAAAGTGCGCGGTCAGGTTATTGTGGTTTTCCCGTAACTGTTTCAGTTCTGCAGGTGGTATACCGGGAGCAAAGCAGCCGTTATCATATTCTACATCTCCATCTGTAATAACCAACAGATTAAATGATTCAAAATGGTAACTTTTAACACCCGGAACCGGGTTTGTTTTTATAGCTGATATTTCTGAGTTCTTGGTCATATTATTTGTTTTTATCGCTGGCAAATGTCCCGGTTTTTGCTGATCATCGGCAAAAGACTATATTTATATGCTTAGGCAATAATTTTAGACTAATGGCAAAATCGATCACCCGTAAAACAAAAAATTTTAACCCAACCAACTGCGCGGTAACCTATTGTATGAATATTATTGGGGGCAAATGGAAACCGGTGATCATTCACCTGATCAGGAACGGAACCAACCGATACAGCTTAATGCAGAAAGGCATCCCCGAAATAAGCAAGCAAACTCTCACCAATCAATTGCGTGAGTTGGAGGTAGACGGCGTATTGGAAAGAGTAGTTTTTGCCGAAGTGCCACCCCGGGTTGAATATCATATCAGCCAGCATGGCCAAACGTTACTGCCTATTATTGATGCCATGAAAGCGTGGGGATATGCCAACATGGGGAAATCGTAATCATTATTGACAGCAGAACATTTGCACATCTGCACATTTGTAATTTGCACATCTAAAAAACTTGTCCTATGGCAATTTCCTGCGTACGTTGATTATCGTGTTCCATTAAAGCCTATATTTGTTGTAATAAAGTTCTTTACTTTTTTTCAGCAATATGGTTTCCTGCCTGTGGAGGGCAGGGATTAAAAAGGAACCGTGTGTAAATCGCGGGCTGTCGCGCAACTGTAAGTAATACAAAAAGTTGTTGCCGGTAAGGTCCATTATTCCATCCAAACGGAATGAGAAGGACGGCAACAATATTACAAGCCAGGATACTTGCCCTATTGTATAAAAGACAATGCTTTCGCGTTTTGAAGCAGTAGTCAAAGAAAAAGGATAACCGCCGGCGCCCCTTTTTAGCGGCCTGCGCGTTGTTGTGCTTTTGCCTTTTATTACCATTTCCCGAAAGCATACCGAAAACCGTAAGGAGCATTAATTCAATTTAATGTTTAACCAAAAAAGTTTTATGCGTATGCTCAAAAACAATCTCGGGTATCCTCGTGTAGGTGCCCTCCGTGAACTTAAAAAGGCCAGTGAGGCGTATTGGGCCGGCCAATTTACCCGCGACGAGCTGTTTGCCGTTGCCCGCCAGATCAGGATCAGCAACTGGAAAACCCAGGTTGATGCCGGTATCGATCTGATTCCCTGTAACGATTTTAGCTTTTATGACCAGGTGCTGGATACTTCGCTCATGCTGGGTGTTATCCCTGAGCGTTACACCCCTGTTTTAACCCAAAACAAAGCCAATACCGAGATCGACCTGTACTTTGCCATGGCTCGCGGTTACCAGAAAGATGGCCTGGATGTAACCGCCATGGAAATGACCAAATGGTTTGATACTAACTACCACTACATTGTGCCCGAGTTTATACAAAACCAGCAGTTCCGGGTGTTTTCAGAAAAAGTATTTGATGAATTTACGCTGGCTAAACAACATACCGGTACTACACCAAAACCGGTGCTGATCGGTCCGGTAAGTTACCTGTTGCTGGGTAAAGAGAAACAAGCAGGCTTTAATAAGATCGATCTGATCAAAAAACTGGTGCCTGTTTATATCGAAGTATTGAAACGCCTGAAAGAGTATGGCGCGGTTTGGGTACAAGTAGATGAGCCTTTCCTGGCGCTTGATTTGACCCAGGCCGAAAAAGACGCCTTTGTATACGCTTACAACGAGATCAGCAAAAATACTCCGGGTATCAAAATACTGCTTACCACTTATTTTGAAAGTGTGAAGGATAATACCCAGCTGGCCGTAAACCTGCCGGTAAGCGCCCTGCATATCGACCTGGTACGTGCCCCGCAGCAACTGGATGAGGTGCTTACCTTGCTGCCCGAAAAACTGAGCCTGTCGGTAGGTGTTATTGATGGCCGCAACATCTGGAAAAACGATTACATCAAATCCATATCGCACATCAGAAAAGCTATCGCGGTATTGGGTAAGGATAGGGTGATCATCGCGCCAAGCTGCTCTCTGCTGCATACACCTTTTGACCTCGACCTGGAAACTACCATCAACCATGAGATCAAAAACTGGATGGCCTTTGCCAAGCAAAAGCTGAACGAGGTGAACGAGCTGGCCCAGATCATTGAAGGTAATAACGACTTGCTGCAGGCTAATATCCAGGCCATCAGCAGCCGTAACTTGTCGAAGTTGATCCACAAACAGGAGGTTAAACAACGTGCCGCTTTTATCACTGATGCCGACGCACGCCGGGACAGTCCATTCAGTGATCGCCAAAAAATACAGCAGCAGCGTTTTAACTTACCCCTGTACCCTACAACTACCATAGGCTCGTTTCCGCAAACTAATGATATCCGCACGCTGCGTGCACGCCTCAAAAAAGGCGAACTGACCGAGGCGCAGTACGACGAGCAGATAGAAAAAGCCACTATCGAAGCCATCCGCTGGCAGGAAGAGATCGACCTGGATGTATTGGTACATGGCGAGTTTGAACGTAACGACATGGTAGAGTACTTTGGCGAGCGTTTGGATGGTTTCCTGTTCACCAAAAATGGCTGGGTACAAAGCTACGGCAGCCGCTGTGTTAAACCGCCGGTAATTTATGGTGATGTAAGCCGCCCGGCAGATATGACCGTTCGCTGGAGCAGCTTTGCCCAGGCCAATACCAACAAATTGATGAAAGGTATGCTTACCGGTCCGGTTACTATACTGCAATGGTCGTTTGTGCGCGATGATCAGCCCCGCTCCGAAACCACCTACCAGATAGCCCTGGCCATCCGCGATGAAGTGGTTGCCCTGGAGCAAGCCGGTATCAAAGTGATACAGATTGACGAACCCGCGATACGCGAAGGTTTGCCGTTGCGTAAAAACGATTGGGAAAGCTACCTGAACTGGGCCGTACGTGCTTTCCGTATATCGGCCAGTGGGGTGAAGGACGAAACACAGATCCATACCCACATGTGCTATAGTGAGTTTAACGATATCATTGGAAACATTGCCGATATGGACGCCGATGTGATCACCATTGAAACCTCGCGCTCGCAAATGGAACTGCTTAATGCCTTTGCCGATTTTAAATATCCTAATGAAATTGGCCCGGGTGTTTATGATATCCACTCGCCCCGCGTACCTACGGTTGATGAGATGGCCACGCTGCTCGAAAAAGCTTCGGCATTACTGCCGGCACGCAATTTATGGGTTAATCCCGACTGTGGTTTGAAGACACGTAAATGGCCCGAAACACAAACCGCGCTGGTGAATATGGTGCAGGCTGCAAAACAACTTCGTCAGTTAGTTGTAGAAACAACAGTTTCCTGACGTCAAAAACAGGCAATTTCCGTATAATTGCCTGTTTTTTGAAGAATTTTAGTATTTATGAAGTTAAAGAGCAGCGCAGTTATAACGGGTATAGGTGGTTATGTTCCAGATAGTATCCTGAGTAACAGTGATTTAGAAAAAATGGTTGATACAAACAGCGAATGGATAGTATCAAGAACAGGAATAAAGGAAAGAAGAATTTTAACCGATAAAACGCTCGCTACTTCTGATATGGCCACCTGGGCCATAAAAAATTTATTAGATAGTACTAAAGTCTCTCCCGATGAAATTGATTGTGTAATCATCGCCACATCAACCCCCGATCATTTATTATTATCAACTGCCAGCATTGTTTGCGATAAGGTGGGTATGTCCAATGCCTGGGCAACAGATGTAAACGCTGCCTGTAGTGGATTTTTGTATGCCTACACCCTGGGATCAAGCCTGGTGGAAGGCGGCCGTTATAAAAAAGTGATTGTGGTAGGTGCCGACCAGAACAGCGCTATCATCAATTATAAAGACAGAAACACCTGTATACTTTTTGGTGATGGGGCAGGAGCGGTTTTAATTGAACCTACTACTGATGGTACCGGCTTAATTGACAGTGTATTTAAAACCGAAGGCAAAGGCCGGGAGCATTTACTGGTACCGGGCGGGGGCTCAAAAGTTCCGGCAACGGCCGAGAGTGTTGCTGCCAACAAACATTTTATTCACCAGGATGGCCGGGTGGTTTTTAAAGCCGCCATTAACGGTATGACAGATACCTGCAAAGCCGTACTGGAACGTAATAACCTGACTATTGATGATATCAACTGGCTGATACCGCACCAGGCCAATTACCGCATTATACATGCCGTTGGGGATCATTTAGGTTTGCCTGCCGAGCGTGTAAAAGTGAATATTGAAAGATACGGGAACACAACTGCTGCCACCATACCGCTTTGTCTTTGGGATTTTAAAAACGACTTTAAATATAACGACAACATGATACTGACGGCCTTTGGGGCCGGGTTTTCATGGGGTGCCACCCTGCTAAAATGGGGTAAGCTGAGATAAGCTTAGCACTTATAAAACAACAAAAGCGGGGCATACCCGCTTTTGTTGTTTTAGCCTTTAGCCTTTAGCCTTTAGCCTTTAGCCTTTAGCCTTTAGCCTTTAGCCTTTAGCCTTTAGCCTTTAGCCTTTAGCCTTTAGCCTTTAGCCTTTAGCCTTTAGCCTTTAGCCTTATTTCAGTATAAAGTTGAAGCCCACATTCAAACTCCCCCGGCCATTTCTGACAGCCGAACCTGGATTTGTTTTAAAGATATCGGTAAGCCCGGCTTGTTCGTCATATTCCAGCAGAAGCTTTATGTTGTCTGATAATCGGATCTTAGTTCCAATTCCGGCTGCTATCCCAAAGTCGGTGTTGTGAAAATAGTCCTTTACATCAACACTAATATCGCTTGCCTTGGCGCCTGCCAGATAACCTACATAAGGGCCAAAATTCAGATACCAGTTGCGTTTTTTGCCAAAATGCCAATTGGCCATTATCGGTAGGGTAATGTAATTTAAGCGATAGTCTGTTTTGAAATTATTGTTGTTGTCGTTGGAAAAAAAGCCATCGCCCCAGCCTTTTTGATCAAAAATTAATTTTGTTTTCAGGCTCCAACGATTCGAGAAGTAAAAGTCGGCAGCTATACCGGCATTAAGTCCGGATTTGTTATCGGCATTAACCAGGCTGCCGCTGCTAACATTGGCATAGCTATAGCCGGCATGGAAACCCAGTTCAACATCGCCCTTTTTCTGTTGGGCAAAAGTAGTTGTAAGGGTTGTAAGAACAAGGGCAGTTGTGGTAAGGATTTTTTTCATGTATATGATTTGGTTTAGGTTGCAAAAGAAATACTTTTTTAGCTAAAAGCAGAAGGCTAAAACCTGAAAAAATATATTGTTACCCGTTCGGTGAAAAAGCTTTTGGCATTATACCCTTCGGCTTTCCTCTTTAATGCAGGCCTTTTCTTTTAAGCAATCCGCCGGTGGTATCGTCAATACTTTGCTGTACAATAAATGCTTTAGGATCGATACCCAGGATGGTTTGTTTAAGCGAAGGGATCTCGAGACGGGTAGCCACGGTAAAAACAATATCCCGCGGATCATTGATATGCCCATCTTTACCGTAGCCGCTTTTGCCCTGGTAAATAGTAACCCCGCGACCCAGCGTTTCGGTAATGGCCTTGCGGATGGCTTCGCTATGGGTTGATATGACGGTGATACCGGAGTATTGTTCGATACCGTTCAAAATAAAGTCGATCATTTTGGCGGCAGCCATGTAAGTAAGGATGGAGTACATAGCGGGCTCCACACCCAAAAAGAAAGCGGCCAAGCTAAATATAAGCACGTTGAGTACCAGAATAAAGTCGCTTACTTTAAGCAGTTGTGTTTTTTTGCTCACCAGCACGGCGGCAATTTCGGTGCCATCAAGCACGGCACCACCACGCATGGCCAAACCACTGCCTGTACCTATAAAAACACCCCCAAATACGGCGGTAAGTAATTTATCATGCGTAACATCGGGGAACTGAACCACAGCCAAAACTATCGCGAGCAGACCAATAGCCAGCGTACTTTTAATAGCGAACTGCAATCCCAGTTTTTTATAGCCCAACCAAAGGAAAGGTACATTGATAATAAAAATAAGTATAGAGATGGGCGCATGTGTGATATCCGATATCAGCATGGCTATACCGGTAGCGCCACCATCAATAAAATGGCTCGATAATAAAAAGCCTTTTAACCCAAATCCGGCAGATAATATTCCCAATCCTATAGTTATTGCATCTTTTACTGTCTTGATTGCGTCCATGCCCAAATATAGCCCTTTGAAGCTAAAAGGAGGCATAAAGGTAGGTTTTTGTTGGGAATTAGCCGGGAAAAACGTACGTCATTACGAGCGAAGCGTGGCAATCCCTAACTCTACAGAGCAGCTCTGCTTATCGGGGATTGCCACGCTTCGCTCGCAATGACGCGTTTGTTTTTTTTCTATTTCAACACCATCTGCGCCGTATTCCTGCTTACCTGTTCCAGCAACACAGTTTTACCGTTGGTTAGCTCTTTCAATGCGCCGTCGGCATGGTGCCTTACCGTGATGAGTGTTAAGCCGGTATTGTATTTTACTTTGAAATCCTGCTGCAAACTGTTCAGCAGTTTTTCAAAGCGCTCTTCGTAAAAGTCAAAACAAACAGAAAAGCTAAGGGCCGAGGTTTGCATTACGTTTACTTTTACCTGGTTCTGCGCAAACAGACCAAAAACATCGCTCAGGTGATCTTCGGTGATAAAAGAATAGTCTTTAGAAGATACCGACAGCAACACCTGGTTTTGTTTAAGGATGATGACCGGTTTTACAAAGCTATTTACGCCATCTTCCTTAATAATAGTCCCCGGCGCCGATGGATCAGAAAACGGTTTAACCAGCAAGGGTATATTGGCATTCTGCAGCGGTTTGATGGTTTTGGGGTGGATGACACTTGCGCCGTAATAGGTCATCTCGATAGCTTCGGAATAGGAGAGCTCATCAAACTTTACCGTATCAGTAAAAAACTTAGGGTCGGCGTTCAGGATACCGGGCACATCCTTCCAGGTAGTTACCGATTCGGCACCCAGGCATGATGCAAAGATGGACGCGGTATAGTCCGATCCCTCACGCCCCAATGTGGTGGTAAAATTCTCAGATGTGCCGCCCAAAAAACCCTGGGTTACAACAATGCCTTTATCCAGCAAAGCCGGGATGCCTTTGGTGATGCTTTCACGGGTTTTATCCCATTGCACTGCGCCTTCACGATAAGTATTATCGGTATGGATATAGCCACGTACATCCAGCCATTGGTTTTTTAACCCTTCTTTATTTAAGTATGCACTGATGATGCGGGTAGATACCAGCTCGCCGATGGATACGATCTGGTCGTAAATAAAATCGTATTCATCATGGGGTTCATCCTCAATCATCCAGTCAATCTCCACAAAAGTGTTGGCTATTTCATCAAACACCGGGTGCTTGGCATCAAACAGCTCATGCAGGATATCGAAATGGTACTGTTTGATGCCTTCGTAGATGAGGTGCATATTGTCCGACTGATCCACATAGGCCCGGGTAAGGCTTTCCAGTGCGTTGGTGGTTTTGCCCATGGCCGATACCACGATAAGTAACTGATTCCCTGTATATTTTTTAACAACGCTGGCCAGGTTAATGATGCCACCGGCATCTTTAACAGACGCGCCTCCGAATTTAAAAACAAGCATTTATTTGATGTATTTGGACACAACCGAACCTGGTCGTAATAATGATTTGATGGATGAATAGGGGATGATGAGGGTTGTTGTACCGCCCGCGTAAGGTTTGATCTCGTAGGAGTTATAAAAGAATTTTAGTCCGACAGGGCTGATCAGGAAATTATCATTCAGCGCGAATTTATTATCCTTAAAAAAGTAATCATTAGCCAGCGAAGCAGTAGGGCTCAGTTTTTCGTCTTTCCTGAAAATGCTTTCGGCGATGGTTCTGAGTTTTTCTTCGTATCCGGTAGTAAAAATATCATCCAGCGTAAGGTCTTTATTAGCTTTAGTATCCCAGTTGATAAAGAATGTAGCAGCGGCACCATGCGCGCCTCCCTGGTAAGTATCGCCGCCAACTTCAAGTGTTGTCAGGCTCGAATCCTGTAATATCACTTTGGCATAGCTGTTCAGCTTGTAATACATAGCCAGTTTGGGCTCAGTTTTCTTCAAATCATTGTACGATTTAAAGAAAGCCTTGTTCATAAGCTCAATGGTGCTATCTGGCTGCCCATCCATGGCAAACAGGCCTCTTATCTTCTGGGTGATAGAGTCGTTCAGCTTTTTCTGCCCTGTAAAAACCGGGTATTTGATGGTTACTACAGCACAGGCACTGTCTGGCTTATTGCCGCAATCTGCCGCACGCTCATGTATGTTTTTGTAGGTATAGGAAAGCGTGTCGGCACTGGTAGTGTCCTTCTGCTTTGATGGAACACCCCATTGGCATGACGCGAAAGCGAAACTAACAACGATAAAATAAAACAGGTAGCTGGTTTTCATGGCTTAATAGTTTAAAAGCTGTTCTTTTGATAAGGAGGCATTGAGCCACCCGGCCTCAATATTGGCTTCGTATTTTTTATAAAAATTGATGGCCGGCTCGTTCCAGTCGAGCACTTGCCATACCATACCGCTAAAGCCTAATTCTTTGGCTTCGGCAATTAGTACGTTGAATAATAATTTACCAACACCTTTGCCGCGATATTGTTCGGTAATAATCAGGTCTTCCAAATATAAGCGGCAGCCTTTCCAGGTAGAGTAGCGTACATAATAAACCGCGAAGCCAATTATCTGACCCTCAGCTTCGGCAACAAAAGCCTTCCAAACAGGTTTAGGGCCAAAGCCGGCATCCTCAAACTCCTGCAGACTTACGGTTACCTCTTCGGGCGCTTTTTCAAAAAGGGCCAATTCATGCACCAGCTCCATTAAACGCGGACAGTCTTCTTTGCGGGCAATTCTTATATCGATGTTCATTAGTTCAATTGTTCATTAGGTTTTGCAAACCAATAAAATTTATTTTTGTAATTATGAAAAACTATTCAGACGATCGGGCAACCACTCACTTAATCAACCCAATCTAACCACTCACTTAATTATTTTTCCAGTGCTTAATAACACGGTTGCCAAAAATGGTGCTGCCTACGCGTACCATATTACTACCCTGTTCAATGGCCAGTTTATAATCTGATGACATGCCCATCGACAGGGTATCAAAAGTATCTATCTTGCGGAAATAGCTTTGCTTAATGCCGTCAAAAAATGTCTTCAGTTCGTAATATTCTTCTTTGATCTGTTTTTCGTTATCGGTATTGGTGGCAATACCCATCAGTCCGCGAATGCGTACGTTATTAAACGTTACAAACTCATCTGAGCGCAGCAGTTCAATGGCTTCGTCAAAACCCAGGCCGTATTTGGTTTCTTCATCGGCGATATATATCTGTAACAGGCAATCTATAATACGGCCAGCTTTTTCCGCATGTTTGTTGATCTCATGCAGCAGTTTCAGGCTGTCGACAGATTGGATCATGCTCACAAAAGGAGCAATATATTTAACCTTATTGCTTTGTAAATGCCCTATCAGGTGCCATTTAATATCTTTAGGTAGCTGCTCATATTTCTCTACCAACTCCTGCACGGTGTTTTCGCCAAACAGGCGCTGCCCTGCATCATAGGCCTCCTGCAGGTCGGCAGCAGGTTTAGTTTTCGACACCGCCAATAAAGTTACCCCCGGGCCCGTTTCTTTTTTTAAACTTTTGATATTATCTGCAATGCTCATTTATCCGTAAATTTGCTTAATTATTAAGGGCCTCACTCAAATACACGCCATCCCGATAGCTATCGGGAGAGAGGACTTTAGCCCTGCTCTTTTTTGAACCTTCTCCCGATGGCTATCGGGATGGAGAGGGCAGGGTGAGGCTCTTTGAATATTTTACTTAATTAGCCGCTAAATTACAGAATGCATAAATATTTAACCTTGTTTTTTTCAGTATCACTACTTTTATGTGCCTGTAAAAACGATAAACCGCCCGGCGGACTTATAAAACCTGATGCGATGGCTGGTTTACTGACCGAAATTCACATCATTGACGGACATTTATACTCTGGGTTGCAAACACCGGATACGCTGTACAAATATGGTATGGGCAATTATCTGGCCGCCTTTGAACGGTTCCATACCGACTCCGGAACTTTTAAAAGGAGCATGAATTATTATGCCAAATACCCGGACAAGCTTACCGATATATATGATAAGGTTGATGAGCGGATCAAAGCCCTGGCCGATTCGGTTAACAAGCTACAGGCCATAAACCGCAAGGCTGAATTAAAAGCCGATTCTATCAAAATGGCTCATAAGGCCGATTCTATTAAAAAAGCTGTTCACAAAGCCATAAAGCCGGTAAACAAGGCCGACTCTATCAAAAAGGCCGCAAACAAGCTTGATTCTATCAAAAAGGCCATGAAAAAGGCTGATTTTCTAAAAAAGTTAAAACAAAAACATCCTGATGCTTTACCCAAAAAATAGTGTTGATAAGCTGGGGTTTACCGAGGTAAAAGAATTAATTAAAGCGCATTGCCTGAGCGAAATGGGTCAACAAATGGTTGACAAGATACAGGTGATGAGCAATTACGACCTGATATACAAGTTCCTGAACCAGGCCAACGAGTTTAAAAATATCCTGGTTAATGATGCTGCCTTACCCATTCATCACTTTTTCGATATAAAAACCTTAGCCAACAAAGCCCGTATTGAGGGCGTATTTTTGTCTGAGGAAGAATTTTACCAGGTGCAAACCTCCCTGCAAACCGTATTCGCGGTGATCGCTTACTTTAGCGAGCGGGAAGGGTTATACCCCAACCTCGAAGCCTTATTTGAACACCTGCCTATTGAAAAGGCGATCCTGAAAAAGATTGACGCCGTTATTGACCCTAAAGGCAAGATCCGTCCCAACGCTTCGCGCGAGCTGAATGAAATTACCCTGGGCATTGCCAAGGCCGAACAAGAGGCCCGCAAAAAGATAGACCAGATATTTAAAGCCGCATCCGGCAGTGGTTGGACGGCCGATGGCTCACTCACCGTACGCGATGGTAGGCTGTGTATCCCGCTGCTGGCCGAAAATAAACGCAAACTCAAAGGGTTTATCCATGATGAATCCGCATCGGGCCAAACAGTTTATATGGAGCCCGAGGAAGTGTTTACCTTGAACAACCGCGTGCGCGACCTGGAGTTTGAACGCCGCCGGGAAATAGTTAAAATACTAACTGCCTTAACCGATGAATTGCGACCCTATACGCCGCTTTTACTATCCTATCATGGCCTGTTAACCAAGCTTGATTTTGTACGTGCCAAAGCCTTATTCGCTATTGATATCGAGGCCGAAATGCCGCAGGTGGTTAATGAAGCCCGTTTAAAATTGTATAACGCCCGTCACCCGCTGTTGTTCCTAAATTTCAAGAACGAGCAGAAAACGGTAGTTCCGCTCAATGTGCATATTGACGAAGGTACCCGCATTATTGTGGTATCGGGGCCGAATGCGGGTGGTAAGTCGGTTTGTATGAAAACCGTTGGTTTACTGCAAATGATGGTGCAGGCCGGTTTGCTGATCCCGGCTGCCGAAGCCAGCGTGGTTGGGGTGTTTAAACAAATGTTTGTGGATATTGGCGATGACCAGTCGATCGAGAGCGATTTGAGTACCTATAGCGCGCACCTGAGCAAAATGAAAACTTTTGTGGAAGATGCTAACGGCAAAACGCTCATCCTGATTGATGAGTTTGGTACCGGAACTGATCCGCAGTTTGGCGGCCCTATTGCCGAGGCTGTGCTGGAATCTCTGAACCATAAAAAGGTGCGGGGGATGGTCACCACGCACTACTCCAACCTCAAAATATTTGCCAGTAATACCGAGGGTATCGAAAATGCTTCGATGCTGTTCAACAATGTGGAAATGAAACCGCTTTACCAGTTAGAAATTGGCAAGCCAGGTAGTTCCTATGCGTTTGAGATCGCTCAGAAAATAGGTTTACCGGCCAATGTGCTTAACCTCGCCAAAAATAAAATAAGCGAAGGCCAGAAAAAAGTAGATACCCTGCTGGTTGACCTGGAACGCGAAAAGCGCGAAATATTTGAAACCAAGCAAAAGCTGGATAAGCAGCAACGTCGTGTAAACGAACTGCAAACCGAAAACGAGAAGCTGAAAAGCTACCTGGACGAGAACAAAAAAGTGCTGATCAAAGAGGCTAAGGATCAGGCTAAAAACATCATCCTGAATGCCAATAAGCTGGTGGAGAATACCATATCCGAAATAAAAAGCAGCAATGCCGATAAGGAGGTAACCCGTGCCCTGCGCGAAAACCTGAATACCGAGCTTAAAAAGAATACCGTTAAAGTTGAACCCGTAAAACCAAACCCGGCAGCTGCAGACGAAGAGTTGAAACCCGGCGATTGGGTGAAACTAACCGATTCGGAAACTACCGGGCAGGTGATCGAGCTGATCAAGGACAATGTGGTAATTGCCATTGGCGACCTGCGTACCGTGGCCAAAAAGAAACGGGTTGTCAAAGTTTCCAAATCGTCGGTACCGAAGGATATCCGCAGAAACTTTAGCTCGCACACCAATGATCTGGCTAGTTTTAGTCCGGAGATTGATGTGCGGGGGATGCGTACCGAAGATGCCCTGCACGCCATTGAAAAACTGTTTGACCGCGCCTTGATGATGGGCTTCAATAACCTCAAAATCATTCATGGTAAAGGCGATGGTATCCTGCGTAAAATGATCAGGCAGTACCTCAAAAAGTACGACCAGGTAGATCGCCTGGAAGATGAACACGCCGACCGCGGCGGCGATGGTATAACATATGCATATTTAAAGTAAATTAGCTTCTTGGATCAAGGATTAGGGGACTATGGGATTTCGAGATTATTGGACTAGGGGACTATGAGATTTGGGGATTAAAAACCAAATTTTTTATCCAACTTTCGTTGCTCTCTGGTCTCAAAATCCCTTAGTCCCTCAATCCAATAATCTAAAAATCCAATAGTCCAAAAAAGATGGCATTAAAAAGTATCACTCCTATGTTATATACGCTTCGTGTTAAGGAAAGCGTTGATTTTTATGTTAGTAATCTGGGTTTTACCTGCGTTGGTTTTGATGAAGACTGGGGCTGGGCAACCGTGAGCAGGGATGATATCGAAATTATGATCGCGCTCCCCAATGAGCACGAAACCTTTACCGTGCCCAAATTCACGGGCTCTTTTTACATCCGCACCAATAACGTGGATGAGCTATGGAATGAGTTGAAGGAAAAAGCGGTGATCTGCTATCCTATTGAAGATTTTAACTATGGTATGCGGGAGTTCGCGGTTTTTGATAACAATGCCTATATACTGCAGTTTGGCACGCCTTTGGAATAGTTGGGATTGAAGATTGAGGTTGATTTTATTTAAACAGTTTTTTATAATTTTAAATCACAGCCATTAACCATGCGTAAGATCTGCACTGTAGTTCTGTTCCTTATTTTTGCTATCGGTTTAAGTTGCGCTGATGCTCAGATTGCGGTATTTAATAGTAAAGACCCGCACATACGTTATACCGGCCGCATCAATATGACCGACGGAGCCGCTGAACTTTACTGGACGGGTTCGTCGGTTAAAATTAACTTTAGCGGTACTGGTGCATCGGCGCTCCTACGGGACGAACGCGGCGAAAACTACTTTACCGTTATTGTTGATGGCAAGGTAGCTAACACCATTCATTTAGACAGTACCAAACGGGTTTATACCCTGGCCGAAGGATTGCCAGCCGGAGCACATAGTGTTGAGTTATTTAAACGTACAGAGTGGGAAATGGGCAAAACTACTTTTTACCAGTTTATACTGGCCAAAGAAGCTACTGTTTTGCCTGCGCCACCTGCTAAAAAGCACAGGATAGAGTTTTTTGGTAATTCCATTACCTGCGGATACGCGGTGGAAGATACTACCGGGCAGGATAGGGGCTCCGCGCCCTATGAAAATGGCTATATCAGCTATGCGGCCATTACCGCCCGCCATTTTGATGCCGATTATGTATGTACTGCTAAAAGTGGTATCGGTGTTATGGTAAGCTGGTTCCCGCTCATTATGCCCGAAATGTATAACCGGCTTAATCCAAAGGATCCCACAAGCTTATGGGATTTTTCCAAATATACGCCGGAGCTGGTGGTGATCAACCTGTTTCAGAACGATTCCTGGATAGTTCAGCAACCCAACAATCAGCAGTTTAAAGAACGCTTTGGCGCCAAAGCACCCGAATCCGACCAGATCATTAAAGCTTACAGGGAGTTTGTAAAAAATATCCGCAAAAAATACCCTAAAGCACAGATCATTTGTGCGCTGGGCAGTATGGACGCTACCAAAGCAGGTTCGCCATGGCCTGGTTATATCGAAAAGGCGGTAGCCAGCCTCAATGATAAGGCAATTTATACCCATTTTTTCCCTTTCAAAAACACTCCCGGACACCCCAGCGCCAAGGAGCAGCAAGTTATGGCCGATGATCTGATCAGCTTTATTGATAAGCAGGTGAAGTGGTAAAACGCCAGTAGAGTCAAGAAGTTAGAGTCAGGAATCAAGAAGGAAAAAGCTTTATTATATGGCTATTTCTTACGTCTTGATTCTTGACTCTTAATTCTTATATCTAAATTTGAGCAACCAATTATAGAACATGAATAAAGTAGTTAGTGGTGCCGATGAGGCCATCCGCGATATTCAGGATGGCATGACTTTAATGCTGGGTGGCTTTGGCCTTTGCGGGTTGCCCGAAAATTGTATAGCCGCGCTGGTAAAACAGGGGCGCAAACAACTTACCTGTATCTCAAACAATGCCGGGGTTGATGATTTTGGCATCGGCCTGATGCTGAAACAGCGGCAGGTAAAAAAAATGATCTCCTCATACGTTGGCGAAAATGCCGAATTTGAACGCCAGTTACTCAGCGGCGAACTGGAAGTAGAACTGCTGCCGCAGGGCACGCTGGCTACCCGCTGTATGGCTGCCGGTTATGGTATGCCCGCTATTTTTACCCCTGCCGGTGTAGGAACCGAAGTAGCCGAAGGCAAAGAAACCCGTAATTTTAACGGTAAGGATTACCTGATGGAAATGGCTTTTGATGCCGATTTTGCCATTGTAAAAGCCTGGAAGGGTGATACCATGGGCAACCTGGTGTACCGGTCCACCGCGCGTAATTTTAACCCGGTGATGGCCATGGCGGGTAAAATAACCATTGCCGAGGTAGAAGAACTGGTACAACCCGGCGAACTCGATCCCGATCATATCCATACTCCTGGTATTTATGTACATCGTATTTTCCAGGGTAAAGATTATGAGAAAAGGATAGAACAGAGGACGGTGAGGGTGAAGCAATAAAGATAGAAGGAGCAAAGATAGAGGGAGCAAAGAACAAGGGTATAATAACCTGAATTGAACCCACGCGTCATTGCGGGGTACGAAGCAATCGCGAATCACCCACCCGTTTGTCATCCTGAGGAACGAAGGATCTATTCGGCGATTAGATTCTTCGCTACGCTCAGAATGACAAAGGGGATAAAAGAAATTGAGATTATGTTAGACAAACAAGGAATTGCGCAACGTATTGCACGCGAAATAAAAGACGGTTACTACGTGAACCTGGGGATTGGTATCCCCACCTTAGTAGCCAATTATATACCCGAAACCATGGATGTGGTGCTGCAGTCAGAAAATGGCTTGCTGGGCATGGGACCATTTCCGTTTGAAGGGGAGGAGGATCCGGATGTGATCAACGCGGGTAAACAAACTATTACCATGTTGCCGGGCTCGGCCATATTTGATTCGGCTATGAGTTTTGGGATGATCCGTGCGAAAAAGGTAAACCTCACCATCCTGGGCGCCATGGAGGTATCTGAAAATGGTGATATTGCCAATTGGAAGATTCCCGGTAAAATGGTAAAAGGCATGGGCGGCGCCATGGACCTGGTAGCATCCGCCGAAAACATCATTGTAGCCATGCAGCATGTTAACAAAGCAGGCGAATCAAAGCTATTGCCCCAATGTACTCTGCCGCTCACCGGTGTACACTGCGTAAAGAAAATAGTGACCGAACTGGGCGTATTTGATGTATTGCCCGAAGGTGGTTTTAAACTGTTGGAACGTGCGCCGGGTGTAAGTGTGGAAGAGATTAAAAATGCAACTGCCGGTAAACTGATTGTTGAAGGAGAAATTCCGGAAATTGTTATTTGATCCGTAGTTCATGGATCATAGGTGATTTATAGATCATAGTTGATAATTCGTAGTGATTAATACCATGAACCATTAACTATGATCTATGAACCATCAATTATTAAAATAATTTCTTCCTTAAATCTGCCGATATTTCTTCGGTTACGGCAATGATATCCTGGGCAACATGACTGTTGTTGGTGATCACCCGGTCGCATTCGTCTTTATAAGGCAATAAAAACTCTTTATAAGCTGGTACCACATGGTTAATCCATTTGTACATCACATCATCGTGCGAGTAGCCGCGCTCTATCAGATCGCGTTTCAGGCGGCGTTCTAAGGCCACTTCTTCGTTGGCTTCAATAAAAACTTTCATGTCCAGCATATCTGCAATATCCCTGAAATGCAGAATGAACAAGCCTTCTACAATTAAAATAGGCGCCGGCTTTATTTCCAGCATTTTGGGCACAATATTAGGGTTGTTAAAAGTATACTCGGGCTTAATAATGGTTTCATTATTAAAAAGTTTACTGATATCCTGCTGAAAGTGTTCATGGTCGATAGTAGATGGCAGGTCGAAATTATACTCCTTATTCTCTTCGGGCGTCATGTTATGGGCCACCGGAAAATAGTAGTCATCCTGCGATACCAGGCACACCTCGTCGGCAGTAAAATGCTCCAGGAAACATTTTAAGAAAAAGGTTTTGCCAGATCCACTACCACCGGCAATTCCAATAATATAAGGTTTATTCATTCGGGTTCGGACTGCCGTAGCTGATGTTTACGTGAATGCGTTTATCTAAAGCACCTAATGCGTCGGCTGTGTTTTTGGTCATTACAATAAGTACATCCTTGGTAGCTTCGCTGTCGGTAAATCGGCCTACAACTTTAGCATAGGTGGTATGGTTGTTCATAGGATTGGTAATCTTGATAACGGTGCCGATAGGGGCGGTGCGGTGTAATACCAGTTCCTTTTTAGGGTCAAGGCTGGTATCATCTATCCAGGTGGCTACACCTGTTTCATTTTTTTCATACAGGCCAAAACGGTTGGCTTTTAGTTTATTGCCCGCGCTGTCAATAGCGGCCACGGTTGAATCAGGGGTGGTTACTACCGCGTCTTGCTTAGCCACAGGTCTTTCTTCTGGTGGCATGCCCGAGCGTACTTTAATCACCTGATTCGGGGTAAGCGTGCTGGAAGTTAAGTTGTTCAGTTTGGTGATATCTTCAACAGAAGTGCCGAAACGTTTGGCTATAGAATAAAGCGTTTCGCCAGCAGACACTTTGTACTGCTGCACATTATCCATATTTACCGGCTTGGCAGGGGTGGTATCGGCAGCTGGTGTTGTAGTTGCTACGGTTGTAGCCGGGGCTTGTTGCTGTACTACCGGCTGTTGTGTTTGTGGTTTTGGTTGTTGAGCTACCGGCTGTTGTGGCTTTGGCTGCTGAACAGGCTGTTGCACTTGTGGCCTGGTTTGTTGAACCGGCGCAGGTGTTGTGGCAGCGGTTTGTGTAAATGATTGTTCGGTAGGTACTTTAACAATGCCGCCAATTTTAAGCGGCGCGTTGTTATTGAATTGCATGATAGCCTTAGGGCTTACATTATAACGGCGACCGATAGAGTAATAATTATCTTTAGGATCAAGTTTGTGTAGTACAACTTTTTTTCCGTTCAGGTTTTCAACTCCAACAGAGTCTACAACCGGGTTTGCAAAAATGGATATGGACAGGGTAAGTAGGGGAGCGATGACTAATAAAATCTTTAATTTCATAATAAATTATAATACAGTAACTTATAAGTTTAAAACTATTAATGCTGACCGTTCTTTTAAATAGATCAGGTTATTCTTATGTACTACAAACGCCTCGGGCTGCAATTTTTGTATGTTGCTGTTTAACAAATCATGGTAAACAATTACGCCTTCGCTATCAATAATATATAAATGCTGCTTTATTTTTTCCTGAAAAAACGTGTGCAAAGATACAATTCTGTAGCTATTGTGCTCCAAATAATGAAGGCTATTTAAATAAGGTTCGGCAGGTAAGGGTAATTCTTTTAAAAGAGATGCCGGGAGCATCTGGGGTACAACAATATCATTATGTAATGGTGTATCTATTGCCGGTTGATGGGTTCGTAAAAGTCCGCCTGTTTTTATATCGGCCAAAAATAATTTCGGGGGCTGTACCTGGGCGTTATAAACTATGGGGCCGTTTACACACAGGTGATCAAAGGCCAGGGTATAATTGCTCCACAGCGTTTCTCCGCTTGTGCCATCAATGGCTATCAGGCCTTTATGTACAGGGCCTTTCTCTGATTGATAATTGTGTACGAGGAGCGTACCATCGTAAGCCGTTTCAATACCGGTAAGCCATCGCTCGGGGGTGGTGATATCCTTAAAGTAAACATCGCCGCTGAGCAGATTTATGGCGCCAAAAGCTACTTTTTTATCTTCGCTGTTACGCAGTTCAACAAACAATGTGGAGCTGATAACGTCAATTTCCATACGCCAGATGGGCCAGTCAAATTGTTGGTTAATAAAAGGTAGCATCTGTGTCATAAAGTGTGTAAATATGGGTAATAAATTCAAATCTGCTTATATTTACCAAACATTGCTGCCAAGCTAATGTTAAACATAAAAATCACTATTTATATATGAACGCTAAAGAAATTAGTCTGGAAGAAGGTAAAGTAAAACCTGTTGTTGACCACTTAAATGACCTTTTGGCCAACTATCATATCTACTACCAAAAAGTACGCGGCTGCCACTGGAACATCAAAGGACAAAACTTTTTTACGCTGCATTTAAAGTTCGAAGAACTGTATACTGCAGCGCTGACCACCATTGACGAACTTGCCGAGAGGATATTAACCCTGGGCAAATCGCCATACAGCACATTTAATGATTATATTACAAAATCGGCCATCAAAGAAATCCAAACCATTGGCTTAAAAGATACCAAAATGGTAAAAGCCGTTATTGATGACCTGGCTGTTTTAATTGCCAAAGAAAGAGAGATCCTGGACATTACCGCCGAAGCAGGTGACGATGGCTCAAACGATATGGTGAACCGCTTTATGCAGTTTAACGAAAAAAATACCTGGATGCTACGTTCATTTGTGAACGAGGACTAAGAAACACCGGTCAAGTATCATTTTATAAAGCCGCTGATGTTTTACTTCAGTGGCTTTTTTGTTGCTTTTATGTTAATAAGGCACCTCAGCGCAAACGTTTGAGTAGAATAATGGGCCGAATACTTTTGATTTAAAAAAGATACGTTGTAGAATTGCCTACCAAAACATAAAGCCTTGAAAGTAATACATAGCGTACACCCCGAAGATTTTAAAAGCTATCAGACAGCCCAGATAAGAGAACGTTTTTTAATTGACCAACTAGTTCAAACAGATCAAATTAATTGTACTTACACCCATTACGACCGCATGATTGTAGGAGCAGCTCACCCGGTAACCAAATCGGTAGAGCTGGAAAACTATCCTAACCTGCGTGCCGGTTATTTTTTAGAGCGCCGCGAAATCGGCATCATCAACGTAGCCGGTGATGGCGAAGTTACCGCCGATGGCCAAACCTTCCAGGTAAATAAGCTGGATTGCCTGTATATAGGTAAAGGTGTTAAAAGTGTAAAATTTGCCAGTAAAAACAGCGCGGAGCCAGCGGTATTCTACCTGCTTTCGGCCCCGGCACACGCGGTATATCCTACCACATTAATGACCAATGAGGATGCTGCCAAAGTACATACCGGCTCTATCGAAACAGCTAATAAACGTACTATCAATAAATACATCCACCTGGAAGGTATCAAAAGCTGCCAGCTGGTGATGGGCCTTACCATATTGCATGGTGGCAGCGTTTGGAATACCATGCCAGCACACGTGCATGATCGCCGTATGGAAGCCTATTTTTATTTTGACGTGCCGGAAGGACAACGCGTGTTCCATTACATGGGCGAGGGGCAGGAAACCCGCCATGTGCTGATGGATAACTATGATGCCATCGTTTCACCACCATGGAGCATCCACTCGGGCAGTGGCACGGCCAGCTATAGCTTTATATGGGGCATGGCCGGCGAAAACCTCGACTATACCGACATGGATGCTATTGCCATTCCTGATATCAGATAAAAAGATCAATTGATTCATAAAACATAAAAAGACATTGGAAAATTCATTTTCATTAGCCGGTAAAGTTATCGTAGTAACCGGCGGTACCGGCATCCTGGGCGACGCCTTTGTAAACGCTATTGTAGAAGCCGGTGGTGCGGTAGGTATCCTTGGTCGGAAAAAAGAAGTGGCCGAAGAACGTGCCGAAGCCATCAACAAAAATGGCGGCAAAGCTATAGCTTTAGTTGCCGACGTGCTGAACGAAGAAGAGTTGATAGCCGCCAAAGATAAAATTGTGGCCGCTTTTGGTCGGGTTGATGGCCTAGTGAATGGCGCAGGTGGCAACATGCCCGAAGGTGTTTTAGCCCCCGAAGAAGATATTTTTAAAATGAACATCGCCGGTATGAAAAAGGTGATGGACCTGAACACTTGGGGAACTATCATTCCAACCCAGATATTTGGCGAAGCTATCGCCAAAACTGCTGGCAAAGGTAGTATCGTAAACATCTCATCCATGAACTCTAAACGTGCCATCACCAAGGTGTTGGGCTATAATATTGGTAAGGCGGCTGTTGATTGTTATAATCAATGGTTCGCTGTGGAACTGGCTAACCGTTATGGCGATAAGATCAGGATGAATGCGCTTGCGCCAGGATTTTTCCTCACCGAGCAAAACCGTAACCTGCTTACCAAACCCGAAGGCGGCTATACCCAACGCGGCGAATTGGTGATCAAACAAACACCGTTTAAACGTTTCGGGCATGCGGATGAACTGAAAGGGGCGCTGACCTGGTTGCTGAGTGATGCATCGGCATTTGTAACCGGATCGATGATCTGCGTTGATGGCGGGTTCTCGATATTTGGCGGGGTGTAAGAACAAAGAATTAGCTGCTCTGTTAAAGAAAAGTAATACCAAAAAGGGGCTGTCACCCTGAACTCCGTCGAAGGGTGGAGCGCAGAGGCCTACCCACCATGCTTCGACGGAGCTCAGCATGACACCCTATGGATATTATATGTTACTGACTATAAACCCATTTTTATGAAACTGAAATTAACCATAATAACCCTGTTGATGGGTGCCGGTGCAGCCGCCAGTGCTCAAACCGTAACGCTCGATTATTATTTTAACCACGAAGTGCATAAAAATAAGGCCGGGCAGCAGGAGCGTTTCCATTACCTCTGGGACGAAAAGCAAAATTCAGGCTTTTCTATATTCGGTGCTACTTTTACCACTGCCGGTGCCAAACTGGATTCGCTCGATCAGGCGCCTACGGCAGAGAATCTAAAAAACACGGCTATTTATATCATTGTTGATCCGGATACCAAAAAGGAAAGTCCGAACCCCAACTATATCCAGCCCAAGGATGTGGAAGAGATTAGCAAATGGGTGAAAAAAGGTGGTGTGCTATTAATGATGGCTAATGACAGCGCCAACGTGGAGTTGCCGCACTTTAACACCCTGGCCGCCAAATTTGGGATGCATTTTAATGATGACTTGCAAAATCACGTGATTGATGATGCGCATTTTGAAGATGGCGCGGTAAAAACTACAGGCAATCCGGTATTTGAAACCGCCAATAAGATATTTATGAAGGATGTATGTTCTATCGATCTTACCGGCGCTGCAAAATCTGTTCTTAAAAATAGTAACGGCGCTACCATTATTGCCAGCGCCAAATATGGCAAAGGAACGGTTGTTGCGGTGGGCGACCCCTGGTTATATAACGAATATGTAAATGGCAGGCTACCGGCTGGTTTCGAAAACGATAAAGCCGCAAATGACCTGGTGCATTGGCTGCTACAGTTGGCAATAGGTAAATAGATTAACAGGCAGTAAGAGATATAACGCGCGGCTGACAGGAGTCTGTTGGATAAGTAGTACATTTGCCTATATTTTCCTGTGGTGTAATGGTAGCACTTCTGATTCTGGTTCAGACGATCGTGGTTCGAGCCCATGCGGGAAAACAAAACAAAAAAGATCTTAGCAATTTGCTAAGATCTTTTTTGTTTTGTTGGGTGATCCTGATGCTAAGCGCTTGGGTCTCCTCAGGGTCTTCTGAAAGGGACCCTGAGTTTATTCTTGCCTCAATCCAATGCCTCAGGGTCCTCTGCGAGAGATCCAAAGGAGACTGTAAGCCCGTTAGGTTTATTAAACTGTGGCGAAATATAGCGAATGTGTAAGCCGGATTAGGGTTTATTTAGCTGTCTTTATTGGCCAGTGCCCTGATTTTCTCAATGGTAGCCATTTGGGCGTTAAAATGATTTTGGTGTTTTTCTAAACTCCAATTAGGCTTGTCTGATATAAATGATTGCCATTTATCATTAAAGGCATCAGCAGCATTTTTATCCAGATAGGTCAAAGCACAATAGGCATCGTCCTGATCAAACCACAGATCTTTCCTGTCGAGATAATAATTAAGATAGGTTATCAAATAGTTTTTAGCGCTATCGGTATCAAACTGAGCAAGCGCCAGGCAATACGCGTCACCGGCATAGCATACTTCGCTTTTTAGTAAATGATTACCAATAATTTCTTCAAACTCAACGTAATTATTTATGGCTGCAAAAAAAGCGCCGCATAACCTTGTTCGCCAATTAAAATCCCCTAATAATAACGCCACGATCTTAGTATTTATAGTGTGCGATGTCATGGCAAATTCCTGAAGTTTGGATTGATCAAGATTAGCAATACTGGTCATGTAAAACGGTAGCACATATTGATCTATAATATCGTCTGAGAATTCTTCTTCATTTCTTGGACCCGTCAAATCTTCAAACGGATTATGGTGTCTTACCATTGCTCCTGCTACATGCAATTCAATTGCTTCTTTCTCTGTTTTTTTCGAAAAAAGCTTGGTCCAAAGTTTTTTTCCGCTCATTTTGTAGCTCAACTGATTGTATAAAATATCTGTATGATTACAGATGCTAAGCACCCAGACCGGCAACTTCGCCTATAATAATAATTGCCGGATGAGTTAGTTGGTGCGTGTCGGTCATCTGTCGCAAATCCTTAACCTGGCCACGGGCTACTTTTTGCTGTGGTAACGATGCATGCTGGATAATGGCCGCGGGCGTATTGCCCTTGCCTTCGGATATATAAGTATCGGCAATGGCGTCAACCTGTTTCATGCCCATATAAATGGCCACGGTAGCGTTGCTTTGCATGGCCAGTTTCAGATCGGCCGATAGCGATCCGTCTTTTTTAGTTCCGGTGATGATCCACACGCCCTCGCTCATGGCCCGGTGGGTTAATGGTATATCTAAAAATCCCGAAGCCTGTATGCTGGTAATACCGGGTATATAGTGGGTCTTGATGCCCTGTTCACGGGCATATATGATCTCTTCAAATCCACGGCCAAATATAAAGGGGTCGCCGCCTTTCAGGCGTACAACACTCCCTTTGGTAAAGGCATAATGTTTGATCATCTCCAGAATGGTTTCCTGCGGGGTATAGCTACCATAAGGGTTTTTGCCGACGTAAATTTTTTCGCAGCCGGGTTTGGCTATATCCAATAATGCTTTGTTGGCCAGGTTGTCATATAATATCACATCGGCCTGCTGTAAAATTTTATATCCCTTTACGGTAATCAGTTCCGGATCGCCGGGACCTGCGCCCAATATAAATAACTCTGGAATAGGAGTGCTGTGTGACATGTGCAATGCAGAAATTGGTTGATTGATACCCAGGTGTAAAATAATGAAAAATTTTACTGGATTAACAGGGTAGTTATAAGAGGGTGTTTAAATTTAAACGTAGAGACGCATAATTGCGTCTCCCGCTTTAAGGTACTTGGGCATTCTTCTGGTTAAATAAAAACAACATCCTGTGCCAGTTTTAAAAGCTCCTGGCGATTAATAAGCCGGATACTTTTGCCCGAAAGACCGATAAGCTTTTCATTTACCAGTTCATTCATCATCCGGAACACGGTTTCGTAAGTTGCCCCGGCGTAGGAGGCCAGGTCCTGCCGGCTCAGGTCGATATTGATAAAACCCTCCGCGGTAGTGCCAAATTGGTTTTGCAGGGATATTAAGGCCTCGGCAACGCGTCCTTTAACGGGCATGTGCGCCAGATTGCGCATTTTTCTTTCAGACTGTTTTAGCTCCTCAGTCAAAAACATGAGTAATTGATAGGTAAAATTGGCGTTTACTTTTAACGTGGCTTCAAAAAAAGCGATGTCCACATAACATACAACTGTTGGCTGCAGCGCTGCTGCTGATATGGGATAAAAGCCTCCTTTACCTAAACCCCGGTGGCCAAAAAGAGAACCTTCCCTTGCAAAACGAACAATCAGCTCCTTATCCTTGTCCCATTTTTTATAAACCTTTACACTGCCGGAGTTAACAAAATAAATACCCGTTACCGGATCACCCTCTTTGAAAATAACTTCACCTTTTTTTACCTTATAGTTTATTTTATGAGTAGCAATGGCCGGTTTCCACTCATCTAAACAGTTTTTGCATAAAAAACAACTCTCTAAATCGCAAATATTTTGACTTTTTTTCATTTACACGTTTTTTATTTTAGTTAAATGGCATTATGTGCAAGTCTAATTAATAATTTTCATAAATTATGTATGTTAATAGTATGATAAATATCACACTTTGTAACTTTTTTATAAAATTTAATAAAAGAAAATGAAAAATTGATTTAATTAATGGTTGTTAATTAAATTATGTCGAAAAAATGAATAAAATATGGATGATTTATCCTTAAGATCTGAAAACTGTAAATTTATAAAGAGCAGTACCGATGTTGGGCACATTTTTTTGCAGCGTAAAAGCTTAGCTGGTATATTTGTATTGATAAACAGAAGGTACCTTCTGTAGTGTTCAAATTTTCCTATGGTGTAATGGTAACACGTCAGATTCTGGCTCTGAAGATTGAGGTTCGAGCCCTTGTAGGAAAACTTAAAATGGATAAAGTCGGGTAAATTTCGGCGCTTGTCAATTTTTATTTTACCCGTATTTTACCCGGTTACGCGGTAGGTGTTTACACCTATTAGGAGCCGGGCGCTATTTTCCCCGAAAAGTGTCTTGGGATAATTTAAATCAACTATAACGCTAATTTTTACTAGTTATTATACGGGGTATAGTTTTTACTATTTTTTAATTTTAAAGACAATAATGGTCTTTATATTTATCAAATGAAAAATAAATGTCGTTGTATTTTAATATATTTATAATCATAAACAACAAGCTGGCCGGCTATTATCATGATTGTTTGTGATTTTTTAACTATTAACAAAATTAGAGTACCGACAAATGAAAAAACAACTCTTGTTTAAGATGGGGGTGTGCATCGCTTGTGCATCTTCGTTACTAACTGCTTGTACTAAAAACAACCAAGGCGCCGATAAGGCGGCTTCTCCCAAAACCGCCATTTCTGCCGATGTAGCCCAAAAGATCAAAAATCTGGGTTTTAGCGCGGATAATGTTCGTAAAATGGGTAACAATTACATTGTAGAGGGCGATATCATGTTAACCCCGGCCAATTTAAATGAGGCTAACCCTGCGAGCCCTGTTCTTAGAGTAGCCGAAACAGAGCAGTACCAGACACACAACCTGGTTAAAAATTTACCAAGAACCATTACCGTATCCGTTTCCAATTTACCGACGGTTTACGCTACAGCTACAGCCAACGCGGTAGCACGCTACAACGCGTTAAACCTGACACTTAAATTTCAGGTGGTAAGCAGTGGCGGTGATATGGTGATTACCGGTTTTGACGAAGGTGTTGATTCTGATGGTTTTATTACTTTAGGTTATTCGGGTTTCCCAACCGCCTCTGGTGATGCTTTTAACGCTATTGGTATGAACACCAATGTTGATGCCTACGGAAGCAATCCTGATGTAGGATACCTAACCTCTGTTATCCAGCATGAAATGGGCCATTGCATAGGTATGCGCCATACTGATTATTTTAACCGTAACCTAAGCTGCGGCGTAAATGGTGGTGGCAATGAAGGCAGCACTTATAGCAGCAGCGATCCGCAGGATTATCCAGGCGCTGTTCACATCCCTGGTACCCCAACCAAAACATTTGATGCCGGTTCATGGATGCTGGCCTGCTCAAGCGGCACCGACCGCACGTTTAACGCGAATGATAAAATAGCATTGAACTATCTGTACTAAAACTATACAGTATCACTTTTTATTGATCAATCGGATAATTATTAACAAAATTAAAGTACCGACAAAATGAAAAAACAACTCTTGCTAAAAATTGGGGTGTGCATAGCTTGTGCATCTTCATTACTAATCGCATGTACCAAAAACAACAATCCTGGCGCCGAAAAAAAGGATGATCCGGCTACACAGATCTCTGCAGATGTAAGCAGCAAGATCACTGCTTTGGGTTTCAGCACCGATAACATGCGTAAGGTAGGGGATAATTACCTGGTAGAAGGTGATATCCTGCTAACCCCGGCTAATTTATCTGAAACCAGCACCAGTCCAACACTTAGAATTGCCGAAGTAGAGCAATACCGGACAACTAACCTGGTTAAAAATTTGCCAAGAACAGTTACCGTTTCAGTTTCAAACCTGCCAACTGTTTATGCTACGGCTACAGCTAATGCCGTGTCACGTTACAACGCGTTAAATCTTACCCTTAAATTTCAGGTGGTAAGCAGCGGTGGTGCTATTCAGATCATTGGTTTCAACGAAGGCCCAAGCGGTGGTTTCATTACCTTGGGTTCTTCTGGCTTCCCAACTTCATCAGGAAACCCTTACAACCAGATCAAGATGAACACTAACCCTGCCGCTTATGGCACTAATCCGGATCTGGGGTACCTTACTTCTGTTATCCAGCATGAAATGGGGCACTGTATAGGTATGCGCCATACCGATTATTTTAACCGTAACCTGAGCTGCGGTACAGGCGGCGGTGGTAATGAAGGTACAGCAGGCATTGGTGCTGTTCACATTCCGGGTACACCAACCAAAACATTTGATGCCGGTTCATGGATGCTAGCCTGTTCAAATGGGTCTGACCGCACCTTCAACGCGAATGATAAGATAGCATTGAACTACCTGTACTAAAAATATTGCTGCTTATTGATCAAGCAGGCAATTATTATTAAATAATAAAAGGGAGGCTTTAGTTGTCCCGGATATTATTTTAAAAGTATTAACTAACTAACAAAATTAGAGTACCGACAAAATGAAAAAACAACTCTTACTAAAAATGGGGCTATGCATTATATGTGCATCTTCATTACTAACTGCATGTACTAAAAACAATCAAAGCGTCGACAAAAAAGCCAATCAAACTCCGCAAATCTCGGCCGATGCTTCAAAACAAATCGCGGCTTTAGGTTTCAGTACCGACAACGTGCGCAAAATAGGTGACAATTACCTGGTAGAAGATGATATTTTACTTACTCCGGAGAATTTAAAAGAAGCCGCTGTTGCAGGCCCTATTGTTAGAATTGCCGAAACAGAACAGTATCAGACACACAACCTGGTGAAAAATTTACCAAGAACTATCACTGTTTCGGTTTCAAACCTGCCAACTGTTTACGCTACAGCTACAGCTAATGCTATAGCTCGTTATAACGCGTTAAATCTTTCGCTGCAGTTTCAGGTGGTTAGCAGCGGTGGTAACATCGTGGTTACTGGCTTTAACCAGGGGCCAAGCGGTGGTTACATCACTTTAGGCTATTCTGGTTTCCCAACCGCGGCGGGTAATCCTTACAACGCTATCGGTATGAACACCAATCCACAGGCATACGGAAGTAATCCAAATTTGGGTTACCTTACTTCTGTTATCCAGCATGAGTTGGGTCACTGTATTGGTATGCGCCATACCGATTACTTTAACCGCTCTTTCAGCTGCGGTGGTACAGCGGTAAATGAAGGTAATACTTATAGCAGCAGCGATCCTCAAAACTATCCTGGAGCTATTCTTATTCCGGGTACACCTTCTGCTGCTGATGCGGCTTCATGGATGCTGGCCTGTTCAAATGGGTCTGACCGTACCTTCAACGCGAATGATAAAATAGCGTTGAACTATTTATACTAAAAAACCTTATCGTATTGCTTCTTATTGATCAATAAAGTAGTTTTACAAATAAAGGGGAGCAAAACTCCCCTTTATTTTTTTAATATTCAGTATGGTTAAAAAATTACTCTGTTTTATACTGGGATTTTTATGTTTTAAATGCTCGTGGGCGCAAAAAACAACAGGCGATAAAGCTATGACCGTGCTTTATAAAGCAGCGCCTGCTGTGCAGCCATTGAATGGAAATAACGGGCTTAAATATTACCTGGTTAAATTTAAAGAACCAGGTAAGGCCGATGTGAAAAAGCTTCGTGCCGTAAAACGGGTATCCTATAATTTCTATGTGGTGGCCACTACCGCCGATATATCAACCAACGACAATATACAGGAGGTTACACCAGCCAACTCCCTATGGAAAGCTACCGATAATTTAGTGCAGCTTTTGCAAAAACATCCATCCTCTAAACAATCTATCGATCTGTCTGTCACTTCACAAAGCGATTCAGTGATCAGCGATATCAAAAGATACGGTGAAATAACCGCTCAAAGCCCAAACACAGTTACCCTCAATATTTCCTTGCAACGGCTTATTGATCTGTTGCAGCAACCCTACGTAACCTTTGCCAATGTTACCCGGAAGGCCCACGCCGAACTGGTGATCAATGATATCGACCTGGGTATTAACCAGATCTCGGCCATTGCCGATAATTTTCCGGGGATTGACGGAACCGGCATCAATGTAGCTATTAAGGAAGAACGCTATGACGATGATATCGATCTGCTTGGCCGTTCCTTTACTTCGTTCCCGGCGGCGGCTATTACCTCGGGGCATGCTACCATTATGGCTACTTTAATAGGTGGCAACGGTAATTCATTTATCAGGGGATTGGGCTCCGCTCCTAAAGTGCGGTTCACCTCATCAGATTTTGCCCGTTTACTGCCCGATAGTACCGCCCTTTTTAAAACCTTTGACATCGGCGTTGAAAATCACTCCTATGGTACGGGCATCGAAAACTATTACGGGGTAGAGGCAGTAGCTTACGACCAACAGGTGATGGCAAATGATTCCATCATTCATGTGTTTTCATCTGGTAATATCGGCACTATGCCATCTACTACCGGCCTATATAACGGCATCCCGAATGTAGCCAACCTTTCGGGAACTTTTAAACAGGCCAAAAATGTGCTGGTTATTGGCGGTACCGATCAAAACGGGGTGCCGGCAGATCTGAGCTCCGCCGGGCCTGCTTATGACGGCAGGATAAAGCCCGAGCTGGTATCCAATGGCGAAGATGGTACCTCCGGAGCCGCGGCCCTGGTTACGGGAACTGTAGCCCTGTTGCAGCAGGCCTACAAAAAACAATTTGCCCAGTTGCCCTCGGCTGCCCTCATCAAAAGTGTGCTCATCAATTCGGCAGATGACATTGGTTTGCCTAATGTGGATCATAAAACAGGTTACGGGCAGCTAAACGCCCTGGAAGCTTTACGCTCCCTTACAGATAACCGTTTTAAAAAAGGAGCGGTTAGCAACCAGCAACAGGTAGATTATACCATCAGCGTTCCGGCAGGCAGCAGTCTGTTTAAGGTGTCGCTGGCCTGGAACGATCTGCCTGCGGCGCTCAACGCCCCCAAGGCGCTGATCAATGATCTTGACCTGTCTGTTACCACACCCGATGGGCAAACGCTGCTGCCCTGGAGCTTAAGCACCTATCCGGCCACAGATTCCCTAACAAAACCTGCCGTACGCCGCCGGGATACCATCAACAATACCGAACAGGTGAGCCTGCAAAATCCCGTGGCCGGTAATTATATCATCCATGTAAAAGGAAGTAAAATAGCATCCGGAACTCAAACTTTTTATATAGCGCACGGGGCTACAGCGGCCAACCGTTTTGAGTGGACCTATCCCTCGGGGCAGAACCATCTTTTCGCAGCTGGTGAAAACTACCTGCGCTGGCAAAGTTCGTTCAGCGCCACATCGGGACAGCTTAGCGTAAGCTATGATCATGGCAATACCTGGAAAGCCATCAGCAGCGTTACCCTCAAAAACAGGTATTACGACTGGACAACTCCCGACGTATTTACCACCGCCATGCTCAAAATGGATATCGGCAGCCAGGCGTTTATCAGCAAGGAATTTGTACTTTCTCAACCCCTTAAACTGGAGGTAGGGTATAACTGTACCGACGGCACGCTGTTGCATTGGAGGGCCCAGCCTGGCAGTAAAGGGTACGTAGTTTATACTATTAAAGATAACGTACTGCAAAAATTAACCACCGTTGCTGATACTACCATTCTTATACCTGCCGCCCAGCAAACCTCATCCTATTTCGCGGTGAGCGCGCAGGGCGATGGTTTTGAGTGCCTGAAAAGCTTAACCATTGATGCTAAGAACCAGGGGGTAGGCTGTTATGTTAAAACCCTGCTGGCCAATGTAGTGAATAACACCATTGTGCTCGATCTGCAGATAGGCAGTGTGGTGAACCTCAAATCCATCACCTGGCAAAAACAAACCGGATACAATGCTTTCGCCAACCTGGGCACAACCCAGGTAGGCTCATCATTAGCCTACCAGTTTACAGATGCCAATCCTAAAAAGGGGATACAATATTACCGGGTAGAACTTCAAACTAATGATGGTAAGATCATCTACTCCGACCTGGCTAATGCTACCTATTTACAACCCAGTCAGTTTACGCTTTACCCCAACCCGGTAAGCACACAACTCAATATCCTGAGCGGCGATATAGACAATACGTACGATTTTAAGCTGTATGACGCGGTTGGGTATGTACGCATGGAGCGAACCATTACCCAGCTGCAAAATACATTTCAGATAAACCTTAGTCCGGGAGTATATATTTATGTGATCATGCTTAAAGGCAAAATACTTACCCGTGGCAAGCTGATTAAAGTTTAAGTCCCTCTAAATCTCATGCAGTCGCTCGGCTCCAGCCCTCAAGTGTTGGGAAGAAGAAAAAGTTGTCATTTCGACGAGGTACGAGGAGAAATCTTATACGTCGAGATAAGCAAATCGTACAAGATTTCTCTTCGCCCCCTGCCCAGGCCTCAGCTTCTGCTCATCGAAATGAGAACGTTTGGTATAAATTTATGTCTTCCCAACACCTGTGGGCTCCAGCCGAGCGACAATTATTTACAGGCCTCTGGCCTGCGAAACCAATATACTTGCCCTTTGCGACGGCCCTCTGCTGTCGCACGCGTGCGCCAGCGAAGGGGGGAAACCAATATAAATAACCTTGCCTTTTGCGACGGCCGGAGGCCGGGTAATAACGGTCACTCGGCTGGAGCCGAGCGACTGCAGCGGACCCTTCGACAAGCTCAGGGTGACAGGCCACCACTTTCGTGATTTTCAAAAATGGCTGTCATGCTGAACCCGTCGAAGCATGGTGTGCAGGCCTCTGCGCGCGACCCTTCGACAAGCTCAGGGTGACAGGCCACCACTCTCATGCAGTCACTCGGCCGGAGCCGAGCGACTGCGGTAATAATGCCAGTCACATGCTAAATGCTTGTGCTGTTGGGTGTTACTTTGCCTATCCTTTGATCCTTTTGTGCAACCAGTTCGCAGAGTTGTATGGCGGCGTATTCAAAGTCATCGTGGCTGTCGCTGAGCAGGAGCCAGGCGGTATCAAAGCCTTCTTCTAATTCAAAATCGGTTATGGCGGGTATCTCGGCCTTTAAACTGGCATGATGCTCCCGCCTGGTCGATATCCAGATGCCGTTATGCTGCGGGTTCTTGCTGGTTTTGCGGAAGATCATGACGATCTTTTGCGCGTAATAGATATAAAACATACCAATCGCCGGCTTAACGACGATGCCGCTGGGTAAGTAATCCAGCAGGAAATCAAAAGGCATCGGTTTCTTCATTCGGGAATGCGATTCAAATATAACTTATTTCTACAGCGACCACAATTACCCTCCACGTCATGCCGAACTTGTTTCGGCACCCCATAAGCAAGGTGCATCGTATGACGATTAACCCGTCCTGAGGGATACTGAAACAAGTTCAGGATGACGGCCGACTCCGGTTCTTAGTTCCCTCCCCACGGGAGGATGCGGTTGGATTGTGCTGTGGCAGGGAGGGGTTTATGCATGCGGTAAACCGATATGATGTATAAACCCCTTCCTCCCCCTTCCCGAGGGAAGGAATCGCACAGGCCGAGGCTTTTAATGGAGGATGTGTTTCGGTGGAGTTCAATATGACAGTCCCGTACCAACAAAAAAGCATTACCTGGTTAAAGGTAATGCTTGTATTGAGGCCGGTCAGGACCATTTAACTAAGCATATCACCAACAATATACTTAATCTTTTTTGCACTTTCTCAAGGTGCTTTTCATAGGTGTTATTCTTAATAAACTCCCCTAAGGAAGTATGATATATTTGTAAATAATGCGACAAATGATCTCAGGTGTGGTATCAATCCCAAATTGAGATGTAAGCCGCCTATCAAGGCATTCACCAATTGATAGCTCGGGCGTTGCACTATAATCGCTATCATCAGGATAAAAAAAATAAGTACCTTATCAGTTAACCTTAATTTCATTATCAGCGGTTTTAGTAAAACCCATTGATACAAATGTAAACAGAGTTACAAGTCTTCGCAATCCGTGAAAACACCGTATTTTCAAAAAAATAATTAATGCTGTTTTAGCTTGTTTGAGATCTGTTTGCCGAAATAAAAAGCCACCCCGAATAACGGGATGGCTTTTTTGTTCTGTCTTGATTCCTGATTCTTATCTCTTGCTTCTCTTATAGCTTTATCTTTACAAAATAGATGCGGTTATGATCAACCGTGTTGGTAGCGGGCAGTATTTTAGCAGCGAAAACGCCCTTGCCATTATCCAGTACACCAAAGTCGTCATCGTTGGAGATGGCCAGGATATTGCCCGGTAGCAGGGCCAAACCTTCGGCCTTATCATGCGGGTAAACGGTTGGCAGATCTTTCAGCAGATCCAGCACCAGGGTTTTAGATACCGGGGTAATGCCTGCACCCTGCAAACCGGCCTGGTCATTCAGCTCCTCTACGGTTTTGCCCCCGTAAAGTTTGCCATTAGCGCCATTGGCGTCATCTGATATATCGGTAGCGCCGGTAAGGCTTATCTTGAATATTTTTTTAAATGTAGCCGGATTACTTGGCGCGCCGCCATACAAGCCATCGCGCTCAACGGTTAAAAAGGTAGTGGCATTAACCGCCACTATATCGCTTACGCCCGTAAGGGATACATTATCCATCACATAGGCATACTGTTTGGTAGCACCCGAAGCGATATCAAAAGTAAGGATACGCAGGATAGTTGAATTGGCAACCGCCGTTTTATTGCGGTTAAGCATCGGCGATTGCATCATGCCCACCAATGTTTTGCCATCGGGCGTAATGGCGAGGCCTTCCATGCCACGGTTGGGTTTACGTTTGGCAAACACCAGGGGGATTTTACGACCGCCGGTACCTGTTCCGAATGGGTTTATACGCTCAATGGTTTTACCTGAGGCATCAAAATGTACAATGTGAGGACCGTATTCATCACTGATCCAGAAAGTACCGTCGGAGGCTAAAACCATGCCTTCTGAGTCGATCCCGTCGGCATTTGGTGCAATCTGGTTTCCGTTCAGATCAAAAGCGATTTCGCCGGTGCCGCCCTGGTCGATAGGGTTGGGTAAACCGTTCAGGGGTTGGCCGGCAGCATTTTTAAGCTGAATGGTTTGCTCCAATACCAGTTTACCATCTTTTAGCCTGAACTTGCCTATCTCGGGCGTAAAATCGGCTTTGCCAAATATGATGGCGTTGGTTGTTGAACCCGCAGCATTAGGTCCGCGATCGGTAAGCAGGTAAAAAACATTAGCGTCTTTAGGGTCCGGAGCTATGGCCGAGCCAAAGCCACCGTTATATACTTTTACACCATCGGCAGTGGTCATCAGAACAGCAGGATCGGCTGCTTCGGCCATATCCGGGTATGGTGGAGCTATATTTACCTTATGATCTTTTTTGCAGGCACTAAGGGCTATAGCACTAAAAGTAAAAAGGGTTAATAAATTTTTTTTCATGGGTAATAGGGTTTTTATAATAAAGTTGCCACAAAGTAAACCCCGGTCTGTAAAGGAATTGTTAATTTAAAAATAATTGATTGGATGAGGTGAAGCATCTCTTATCGCACACTACTTACCTGCGTTCAATGAATTTTGCCACCGGCATATTCAACAATTTTTCGTATATTGTATAAACCACAGCCCGGTTCTCTTTTTTAGCAGAGAACCGGGCTGTTTGGTTAACAGAAAAAACAATCCAAAAACTGATCATTTGGTATGTCGTAATTTGATATATAGGAAATTAATACTTTTTAAAGTTTTCAAAACGTGTAAAAAATTTGTTAAAAAGTGTTAAAATCGATGATTTTGAGTGATTTTTGATCTGTTTTTCACCTGTTTTTGCCCGATTTTGAGTCGAAAATTGTTAAAATTCAACCTTTAAAAAGTTTTTGCTACGATATATATATCCAAAATGAATACAAAACTTACCCTATTATTATTCGCCGGATTATTGATCGCCTCTGCCGGTTACGCGCAGCAAGGCAGCCCCGATACTGGAAAAAATAAGCCGGCTGTTGCCAAAGAGGATTTGCGGGATGACTGGGCCGCGTTGTCTCGCTATGCCCGGGAAAACAAAGAGGTAGGCGCCCCCAAACCCGGCGAAAATAGGGTGGTATTTTTAGGGAGCTCCATATTTGAGCGGTGGAAAACCACTGTGCCTGAGTTTTTTAAGGAAAAATCCTATCTGGACAGGGGTGTGAGCGGACAGATCTCAGGACAGTTATTACTGCGCTTTCAGCAGGACGTAATCGGTCTGAAGCCTAAAGCGGTGATCATACTTGCCGGTAGTAATGATATCGCCTCCAACTATGGCCACCTGACAAATGAGTATATCATGAACAACATTCGCTCCATGACCGAGCTGGCTAAACTGCACCATATCAAGGTGATACTATGCGCTTACCTGCCTGTATTTGATTATCCATGGCGTAAAGGCATTGAACCGGCTGGCAAGATCATCGCACTCAACAAGCTCATCAAAGCCTACGCCACCGAAAATAACCTGACCCTGCTGGATTATTTTACACCCATGGTTGATGAGCGCAACGGGCAAAAGCCGGAGCTTACTACAGATGGCGTACACCCCAATGCTGCAGGTTATAAAGTTATGGCAACGGTTACCGAGCAGGCTATTGCCAAAGCGCTGAAATAGTTACTGGTGGACAGGCTGATAAGCCGCGTTGTTCTGTTTTCGGAAGGATGATGGGTTGATGCCTTTATGCTTTTTGAACAGGCGGTTCAGGTGGCTTTCGTCGGTAAAGCCCAGTTCACGAACAATCTCGTTGATGCGCATATCGCTGTGCTGCAGGCGGGTTTCAACCAGTTTAAGTTTGTAGTTGGAGATATACTGTTGCAGGCTTTCGCCGGTATGTTTTTTGAAATAACGACCAAGGTAAGCCTGTGCTATCCCAAAATGATCACTGATGAGTTCGGTACGCAGTTTTTCGGGCTCGTAGATATTTTCCTGTATGTACCGGATAATATCAACAACCGGCTCATTGTTCAAATTGGTTGTTAGACAAGCGCTTACCGGCATCATGGTCATGTTGCGGGCCACAATAGTTAGTATAGTGTTTACCAGTTGTTTGATCAGTTCGGTATAATGTGCCTCTCGGTTCACCTGTTCACGGATAATGCTTTCTACCAGCATTTTTACCAGCGGTTTGTCGCCATTGTTGCATAGCAAACAGCCAGGTTGGTGACTGGCATGTTGCAGGATAAATTCCATTTGCTGCAGCCAATCGTTCTTGGCTTTACGGTCCTGCTGCTGGTTACGGATATAGATATCGTTAAAGCGAATAAAGAAAAAGCTTGTTGTGGTTTTGATTTCAAAGGAGTGGCAGTCCTGCGGAGTTATCAGAAATAAATGACCGTCGTGATAGTCGAAGGAGTTTTTATTGATGCATTGTGTACCCGTGCCGTTTACAATATAAATCAGCTCAAAAAAGCTATGCTGATGCGCTTTTTGAGGGTTTTCGTTGAGCTCTTTATAAACTATCTCAAATTCCTGGTGTAAATTTTCCTGGTACATAGGCACAAATGTACAGCATTTGGTATTATTTGTACAAATAATGAGCTGAGTAATCTGTATAATTTTGTACCATAAAATTTAAAAAAAGAACATGAAAGCGATCATATTAAAAGGATTTGAAGGAACTGATAGTTTACACACAGTTGAGTTGCCGGTTCCCGAAATAGGGGATACCGAAGTATTGGTACAGGTAAAAGCCATCAGCGTAAACCCTGTTGATGTAAAAACGGCTATTGGCAAAGGCCTGTCGGGCCGTTTAAAAAGTGAAGACCCGTTTATTCTCGGTTGGGATATATCGGGCATTGTAACCAAAAAAGGAAGCGCAGTTAAGGAATTTGAAGTTGGCGATGCTGTATTTGGCATGGTGAATTTCCCGGGTCATGGTAAGGCCTACGCCGAATATGTAGCCGCCCCGGCAAATCACCTGGCCTTGAAACCGGCCAACATTAGTCACGAAGAAGCCGCTGCCGCAACCCTTGCTGCCCTCACCGCTTTGCAGGGTTTAATCCATAAAGCTAATGTGCGGGCCGGTCAAAAAGTATTGGTACATGCCGCAGCAGGTGGTGTGGGGCATTATGTAGTGCAGATAGCCAAACACCTGGGTGCTTATGTTATCGGCACCTCATCTGCTGCCAATAAGGATTTTGTATTGGGCCTGGGCACCGATGAGCATATAGACTATAAAGCTGTGCGTTTTGAAGAGGTAGTGCATGATGTAGACCTGGTGTTTGATGCCATTGGTGGCGATAATATCGATCGTTCTTTGGAAGTAGCTAAAAAAGGTGGTACGGTGATCAGTATACCTTCGGGCATTAGTGAAACCATAACTGAAAAGGCCAAAGCAAAAGGCATAAATGGATACTTCTTCCTGGTAGAATCTAATGGCGATGATATGAAACAGCTGGCCAAATGGCTGGAGCAAGGTATCCTCAAATCGCACGTATCACAGGTATTTCCGTTTGACCAAATGTCAGTCGCACATCAGCAAATAGCCAGTGGCCGCACCCGTGGTAAAGTAGTGGTAGCTGTTTAATCGGAAATTTTCAGATCTACATCAATGAAAATTTTAGTAGTTCATCACCGCGCTGTTTAGCAGCGCGGTGATGGCTCAAACTAAACCTCGGCTGATAGCTGTAGTAAATTTACAATAATTATTAACCGACCGGAAACGAACAATGGGATGTATCAAAATAGCACATGTTGAAACATGTATGTATTTTAATTTATTGATAATCAATTAAATATAACGATGGCATTTGCTTTGTTGATAATGCTACAGGCAGGTAGATTATTATGAAACAGCGCAAATATTTGGAGCGGCGTACGTTTAACCAGGATCGTTTTGATATTTTAATAAAACGACAAAAAAGAGGCGTGGCCACCTTTAACGAGCTCACAGAATTGGACGCTATTGTGAACCGTGACCCCGACATACGCGAAAGTATCCTGGAAGAAATGCAGGCTGTAAATAATCCGCCGGATGAGCCGGAACAAAAGGAAATCCTTCAATTTCCTCCTGTAAAAACACAAACCTGGCTGGATAAGGTAGCCGCTTTTTTTAAACGTTTATTTACGACTATGGATGACGCGTCTCCGGCTTTGCTTTCCTAAATATTTTTCTCTTATAGGTTATTGTGTTGATTTGATCTTTTTACGATACTCATTAGGCGAACTTCCCATCAGTTTGGTAAACATTCTGGAAAAGTAATACTGATCTTCGATCCCAAGGCTGATCGCTATATTTTTGATAGACATGGCTGTAAATGAAATGTACTGGCAAGCCTTTTGCACTTTGAGCTGGTTGAAATACTCGATAGGGGCATAGCCTGTTTTAGCCCTGAAAAGCGCCGAAAAATGAGAAGTTGATAGGTTGGCAAAGGCCGAAAGATCATCAAGCCTGAGTATTTTACTGATATTATCCTGCATAAAACCGATGGCTTTCTCCACCACATTATCGTCGGTATTTTCTTCCAGGTGATTGAACTTATCTTCATAGATCAGTGATGACAAAAAATGCGAAAATATCATATTCACGTAGCGTAAAGTATCGCCACTATAGCCCTTCTCCAGGTTATAGCAAATATCCTCAAATAGCTTTATCCTGTCTTCATTATAAGATAAATAAGGTTTATAGTTTTCGGAGTTCTGGAGTATCAGGTCGATGATGAATGCCGATATTTCGCCTTTAAAATGGATCCAGTAAATGGTCCATGGTTTATCCATATTAGCGGCATACTTATGCGGCGTATTGGCCGGTATAGCTATAAATTGTGATGGCGAAACCTCTACTTTCTTCTTATTGATCTCCAACCACCCATAACCCTCTGTACAATAAATGATAATATGCTGATTGATACCATTTGGGCGTTCGGCATAATGATGACTGGCCTTTGGGTAATACCCTATATCGGTTATATAGATCTGTTTGGTAACAGGGTCTTTACTTAAAAAGTTGGCGATGATCTTTTTGGGCAGTACAATAAGTTTCTGTCCTTCAAAACCTTCGCGCCGTCTTAACGCTATGCTTTTTGCCATTTTTAGGGGATATGGGTATTATAATTGGTTGGGAATACTGTTTACAACATTAGGTAAAAAAAATAAAATCATCAGAAAATTTTTCATTTTCTGATAGACAATGAAATCGATTGAAAAAGTAACACGTGACTTATGTGCTTGCTGAACATGGTACAAAGCCAAAAAATGCCAATTGGTTGATTAAATGTTTATTTAACAACAAATGCAGATATTGTCGTAAAAAAGTCCATCATTATCGTAACATTAACTATTTTTTAATCTGCTATAATCAGTGAGCTTTACATCGAACCAATTGAACGTATTATCCATATTTATAGCGCCCGCCCCGTCGCATAATAGATAGCAGCATGCCTGTTAATAAGAGATGATATCATTTACCGGTATAAACTATGATGAAAAAATTACTCCACCCGTTCGCTGTTATTGTCTTATTGTTAGCTGGCCATTCAGGATTTGCACAAAAGACAGTTAACGCCTTTGAGATTACCACCAGCCATATTACCATTAAGCTGGATGCCCATACCGGTATGGTGAATTATGTATTTCCCAACGGTATCCGGATGGAAAATACGGTAGGCTACATTAACGATTTAAAATCGGGGATTACCTCAACGGCTGATTTTACCAATCATCAATATACTACTGCCGAAGTTCATGATAACATAGGTACAGGCAGGCAGGTAATTATTACGCACAGCGATCATCAGCATCCATTTGTACTGGAGCAGCGTTTTACCAATTATGAGGGGCATGATTATACGCTGATCAGCCTGACTGCCAAAAATAAGGATGCCAAAGCGGCGCCTTTGGAAACCCGTGATATTAGTGCTATTGCCATTTTACCCAAATACAAAGGCAGGTTGTTTATTCCCGGTACAGAGCCCCGTATACTGGATATGCCCTTTGATAATGACGACTGGACGCCCACGGTAGAAAGAAGCTGGCCCAAAGCGGGATCGCCCAAGGCTACAGGTATTACCTATGAGTTTGCCGCTATTTATGATATGCTGAAAAACTCGGGACTGGTGATAGGCAGTGTAAAGCATGATTTCTGGAAAACAGGCCTGGCCTATCAAACTTCAAACGAGTTAGGTTATGTGGATTCCCTGCGTGTTTTTGGCGGTGCATCTACACCGGATGATCCAAAATTACCCCCTGCTTATGGTGGTAATGATGGCACGCATGATCTGGTGGCGCACGGTACGGCAATAGGCCAGTCGGTAAGTTCGCCTACGATATTTTTATGCGCCAAGGACGACCTGAACCAGGCCTTTAAACAATATGGCGAAGCAAATTCCGCCATCAATGGTAAACAAACCTGGAATGGTTATGCCCCGGTTTACTGGAACAGCTTTGGCGTTGAAGGTGTGTTAGGTTACGAGAAAGTGATGATGCCTCCTGCCGTTGAAAAAATTTCCGATTTTCTGCACACGCTTACTAATTTCAGCAGCTACGCTAAACCAGTGATGAGTATCGACTCTTACGATCAGGGTATTTACTCTACCGAGGTTTTGGCTGACCTGAGTAAATATTTCGCAAAAAACAACCAGCAAATGGGCTTTTATTTTATCCCTTTTGCCATGTGGAACTGGAAGGACGATATCGAAGGGAAAAAGGTCGCCGGCTCAAACCATGCTTTAAAAGACGTATTGCTGCATGATAATGATGGCAAACCCATCATATATAAAGATGGTAAATGGGGCGCTTACGCGATGGATCCTACACATCCGGCCGTTCGTCTGTATATCATCCAGCAATTGAAAAAAGCCAAAGCCATCAACGCCAAATTCCTGAAGATAGATTTCCTGACCGGGGGGGCATTAGAAAGCACAACCCGCTATAATAAAAATATCCGTACGGGGATGCAGGCTTATGATTATGGCATGAAAACGCTGCGCCACCTGGTTGATTCTATCCTGGGTAAAGATATTTTTATAACCCAGGCCATATCGCCTATGTTCCCGCACCAGTACGCGCACACCCGTTTTATATCAACCGATGTGTATTCGCACTTGCGTGATGACCAGCCGGGCTTTCCGCATTATGGCAGTACCGAGGCTTCGCTGGCCACGGGTTCGCATATGGGCTGGGTACAAGGCACCTTGTTTCCATACACCAACCTGGATGTGAGCATTATGAAAAGCTTCCAGAAAAATCCCGACCTGAACGAGCAGGAGATCAAAGTGCGCTTATACGCCATGATGGTGATGGGCAGTATCCTGGGCGATGGCTCCGATTTCAGGCATCCACTGGCGGCAACCCGTGCGCAGGCGTTTTTAAACAATAAACAGATAGCGACGTTTTTTAGTCAGCCTAAGGCATTTACACCATTGAAAGCTGCAGATGGCGAAACATTTGATCAGCAGATGTCATTTTACCTGCCGGGTGAAAATACTATGCTCGCCCTGTTTAATTTCGACAAACAGAGGAATTTTGACCAGGTTTTAACCCGCTCGACCCTGCACCTGGATGCCGGTAAAGGTTATCAGCTTAAAGATATACTGAGCGGTGCGGTTTTGGGCGAATTAACAAAAGGCGATACAGAAATTAAACTGAGCCTTGCACCCGCCGATGCCCTGATGCTAAAAATAATTGCGGTAGATAAAGCAACCAAATAACGATATTATGCTTAAACCAGTAAACACATACCCTAAAAAATGAGCAGTTCAAAAACATTTAACAGTAGTTATATTATTGGGATTTCCTTTATTTCGGCCCTGGGGGGGTATCTGTTCGGCTTTGACTTTGCCGTGATATCGGGTGCTTTGCCATTTCTGCGTACCCAATTTGCGCTCGACCCGGTATGGGAAGGCTTTTTGACCGGATCATTGGCTTTAGGCTGTATTGTAGGATGCCTGATTGCAGGTAACCTGGCCGATAAATATGGCCGTAAACCCGGACTGATGGTAGCTGCTTTGATCTTCGCGGTATCATCCATCGGTATAGCCTTTGCACAAAGCCTGACTTATTTTATCATACTACGTTTCGCCGCGGGTATTGGCGTGGGTATGGCTTCTATGCTTTGCCCCATGTACATAGCCGAGGTTTCGCCGGCCGAAGTGCGCGGCCGTAATGTGGCTATCAACCAACTTACGGTGGTTATTGGTATACTGGTAACCAACCTGGTTAATTATTTCCTGGCCGATCATGGTCATGATGCCTGGCGCTGGATGTTTGGCCTGGGTGCCGTGCCATCAGCTATATTTCTGATCGGGGTTACCTGGTTGCCGGAGAGCCCAAGATGGTTGATGAAATCTGGGCAGGTGGCTAAAGCTCAACAGGTGCTCAACAAAATTGGATCAGTAGACTTTGCCGATACCACCATGAAAGCCATTGAAAAATCACTGGCGGGCGGCGCAGTAAAACAGTCCTACAAAATGGTATTCGAAAAAGCCGTTCGCCCGGCGGTTGTGGTGGGTATCACGCTGGCCGTGTTTCAGCAGTTTTGCGGTATCAATGTGGTGTTTAATTATACCTCCACCATATTCGAATCAGTAGGGGCTAATCTCAATCGTCAGTTGTTGGAAACGGTTTCCATAGGCGTGGTAAACCTGGTATTCACCTTGTTGGCCATGTGGCAGGTGGATAAATTAGGCCGTCGTCCGCTGATGCTGGTAGGTTCTTTGGGTTTATCCATATTGTATATTGTGCTGGCCGTGGCATTGCAAAATCACTTCCCGGCGGGGCTGGTATCCATATTTGTGCTGCTGGCTATCAGTACCTATGCCATTTCATTGGCCCCGGTTACCTGGGTACTTATTTCAGAAATTTTTCCGAACAAGATCAGGGGTGTCGCCTCATCGGTCGCTATCGTATCGCTGTGGGGCGCTTACTTTATATTGGTTTTTACATTCCCTATCCTGGCTAAAAAGTTAGGCACTTACGGGCCGTTTTACTTGTACGCGGGTATCTGTTTCCTGGGCTTCCTGTTTGTGAAGTCGCGCGTTAAGGAAACCAAAGGCCAAACCCTTGAAGAACTGGAAGAAAATTTAATCAGACATTAATCATAAGAAAAATATATTATGCATCATTCTAATGTATCTGTTTGGGAAGAGAAAGTTGTTATCCCTACGTATAGTGTGGGCAAGCCCGATAAAAACCCGATGTTTTTTGAAAAACGTGTTTACCAGGGCAGCAGCGGTGTAGTATACCCCAACCCGGTGATCGAAAAAATTGCCGACGAAAAAGAAGACAAAGAATACACCGGTTTGTTTCTGGAAAACAAATACCTGAAGGTGATGATCCTGCCTGAGCTGGGTGGCCGCATCCAGATGGCATTTGATAAGATCAAACAACGTCATTTTATATATTATAACCAGGTGATCAAACCCGCGCTGGTGGGTTTAACCGGTCCCTGGATTTCGGGTGGTATCGAGTTTAACTGGCCGCAGCATCATCGCCCAAGTACTTTTGATCCGATAGATTATACTCTGGAAGAACATGCCGATGGCAGCAAAACCGTTTGGGTTAACGAGGTGGAGCGCATGTTCCATACCAAGGGGATGGCTGGTTTTACGCTTCGCCCGGATACGGCTTATATCGAGATCAAAGCTAAATTGTTTAATCGCTCGGCCCTGCCGCAAACTTTCCTGTGGTGGGCAAACCCGGCGGTGAAAGTGAACGACTATTACCAGTCGGTTTTTCCACCCGATGTGAATGCGGTGTTTGATCATGGTAAACGTGATGTGTCTGATTTTCCTATCGCAACCGGTACTTATTACAAGGTTGATTATTCGCCCGGTACCGATATTTCGATGTATAAAAATATCCCGGTGCCAACCTCATACATGGCCATCAACTCCGATTATGACTTTGTAGGTGGTTACGAGCATGATTCACAAGGTGGTTTGCTGCACGTGGCTAATCATCATGTATCGCCCGGTAAAAAACAGTGGACCTGGGGTCACAGCGATTTTGGTCAGGCCTGGGACAGGAACCTGACCGACGAGGACGGTCCATATATCGAATTGATGACCGGCGTGTTCACCGATAACCAGCCAGATTTTAGCTGGCTGATGCCTTACGAAGAGAAAACTTTTACGCAATACTTTTTACCGTACCGCGAACTGGGTATGGTGAAAAATGCTACCAAAGATATCCTGCTCGCGCTCAGTAAAGATGGCGATAAGGTAACCATCAAGGTACAGGTAACCTCGGCACAAAACGGACTGAATATCAGCCTGAGCTATAAAGGCGAATACTTATTTGCCCAAACGACTGATATCAGCCCGGAGAAAGTGTTTGTACAGGAAGTAGCTGTTAAAAGTGATGTGAATGAGAACGAATTGTTGTTCATCATCACCAATAGCAGCAAACAGGAAGTACTACGTTACGAACCGGCCAAAAACAAAAAGAACGAAATGCCTTTACCGGCAAAACCGGCATCGCCTCCGGCCGATGTGGAAAGCGTGGAGCAGTTGTTTTTAACCGCGCAACACCTGGAGCAATATCGCCATGCAACCTATAGCCCTATCCCATATTATGAGGAGGCTTTACGCCGTGAGCCTACCGATGTGCGTAACAATAACGCCCTGGGCAAATGGTATATCCGCAAAGGACAATTTGCTAAAGCCGAACCTTATTTACGCCAGGCGGTTGAAACCAGCATTCAACGCAACCCTAATCCATATGATAGTGAGCCTTATTATAATCTGGGTCTTTGTTTGAAATATTTAGGCAAAGCCGATGAAGCTTATACCGTGTTTTACAAAGCTACCTGGAGCAATGCCTGGAAAGATACTGGCTTTTTCTGCGTAGCACAGATAGATATGGCCCGTGGTGATTATGCTTTGGCGCTGGAACATATAAATCAATCCTTAGACAGAAATGCCAGCAACAGCAAATCATACGTGATCAAGGCGGCGGCTTACCGCAAGCTGAACCAGGTAGACAAAGCACTGGCTACTATTGAAAGCGCATTGGATCGTGATGGCTTTAATCTGGGTGTACTATTTGAAAAAGTACTGGCCTACAGAATAAGCAATAATATAGATAAAATAGAGGAGAGTCTGAACCAGCTGTTAACGCTTTCACGTCACGATGATCAGAATTTTATTGAATACGCTCTCGATTATGCCGCTGCTGGTTTGTATGACGAAGCATCGCAACTGCTGCAACTGGTTGTAAAACCTGCCGAATCAAACCCTATTGTTTATTATACTTTAGGCTGGCTAAGTCACCAAAGTGGCCGTAAGGCTGAGGCTGCCGAGTGGCTGACTAAAGCCGCCAAAGCCGATCCATATTTGTGTTTCCCTAACCGTTTGGATGAGATCGGAATCTTGAAATTAGCTATTGAGCTTAACCCATCGGATGCTAAAGCGCCATACTACCTGGGTAACTTGTTTTATGACAAACGCCAATATGATGATGCGGTAAGCTACTGGGAAAGTTCGGCTAAGTTGGACGATCAGTTTCCCACTGTTTTCCGTAACCTGGCTATTGCCTACTTCAACAAACAAAACAATGAGCAAAAAGCCCTGGAATATTTTGAAAAAGCATTTGCCTTGGATAAAACCGATGCCCGTGTACTCATGGAGCTCGATCAGTTATATAAAAGATTGAACAGATCGCCCGAAGATCGTTTGAAATTCCTGGAAGATAATCTTGCAGTGGCTGATCAGCGTGACGATGTATACCTGGAAAGGGTAACACTGTATAACCTTTTAGGTGATCATGAAACCGCGTTGAATCTGTTGAACACGCGCCAGTTTCATCCATGGGAGGGTGGCGAAGGTAAGGCTTCGGGTCAGTATATATTCAGCCTGGTTGAGCTGGCTAAGCAATATGATGAGGAAGGCCAGTACGAAAAAGTGATCACTTATCTTAATAATGCCAAAACCTATCCGCACAACCTGGGCGAAGGTAAATTGTACGGAACCCAGGAAAACGATATCGACTACTGGTTGGGCTGTGCCTATGAAGCTGCCGGAGATGCTGAACAGGCCCAAAAATACTTTGAGCAGGCCACTATAGGTTTAGACGAGCCATCGGCAGCGGTGTTTTATAACGACCAGCAGCCTGATAAAATCTTTTACCAGGGATTAGCCTGGAAAAAGCTGGGTAAAACCGAGCGGGCTAACAGCATATTTAAGAAGCTGAGCGATTATGGAGCTCTGCATGCGAATGATGAAGTAAAGATCGATTATTTTGCCGTGTCGTTGCCAAACCTGCTTATATTTGATGACGATCTGAATTTGCGGAACCGCATACACACCAGCTTTTTGCAAGGCCTGGGTGCATTAGGATTGAACGAGCTGGATGCTGCACAAAAAATGTTAAGCAACGTGCTGGAGCTTGATGCCACTCATGCCGGAAGCAAGATCCATCTGGATATGGCAAAACAAACTTTAAATATCCAGGAGTGAACAGTACTACCCGAATAACCTGGCAGGGATGGGGGGATCATGCCGGTGAATCCGTATGTCTCTTTAAAATGGAGAATACTCACGGAGCCTATGTGGAATTAACCAATTACGGGGCTACCCTGGTTTCGGTGGTAGTGCCCGATAGGCATGGCGTTAATAGTAACGTGGTTTTGGGTTTCCCATCCCTGCAGGCCTATCTGGATGATGACTGTTATATTGGTTCAACCATAGGCCGTTATGCCAATAGGATAGGAAGGGCTCGTTTTGAGCTTGATGATACTACCTGGCATCTGGATAACAACGATGGTGAAAATACCAATCATGGCGGTAACAATGGCTTTAACAGGCGGGTTTTTAAATATGCAATTACTGCCGAAGGGCTGTTTTTTACCATACAAAGTCCAGACGGAGATGGAGGGTATCCTGGTAATCTTGAACTTACGGTACATTACGTGTGGACGGAGCTTAATGAACTGATCATCAGCTATTATGCGTCGACGGATAAAAGAACGGTGGCTAATTTTACCAATCACGCGTACTTCAATTTGTCAAACGATGGGGCTAAAATATTTGATCATACGCTCACCATTCATGCCGATAGTTTGCTGCAAAACAACGCGGAATACATACCCACCGGTGTTATAGAACCTGTTGGTTACAAGAAATTTTCGTACAACGCTATCAAAAATAAAATGATGGTGAATGATGACCATATTACGGGACTAAATGATTGTTATATATTGGATGAGCAGCCTGGCGCCTATCATAAACGGGCGGCAGAGTTATCAGAAAAAACATCAGGGCGTAAGTTGGAAATATTCACCACCTATCCGGCTATGCTGGTTTATACCGGTGATTATTTACAAAGCAAGCATTTAGGTTATCATCACCAGCCATATAGTCCATTTGACGGTGTATGCCTGGAGTGTCAGTATTATCCGGATAGTCCTAATCATTCCAGCTTTCCTGCAACAGTTTTAAATCCCGGCGATACTTATCATGAAAGTATCATTTATAAATTTGGAATATAACTTCTTAAGGGACTCACCCACAATTTTTTACAGTTGCTTTTTGGTAATCAATAAATAATGGACAAAACCACGCCTGGGTTGTAAATTCATAAAATTGTCCATCTTTTTTGAAAGTTTATCCATTTTTAAATGTGATGCTTCCACTTACATTTACAAAACCAATTGTAAACTAAACCAATTAAGTATGTAAAAAACTGACTACCACACCAGCGGGAAAGCGAGCACCGGCTTGTCCTTTATTCAGGTAATCTATCGGGCCTATATGTCTAAATAATAGGCAATTATTATTAAAAGTTTTGAAACAAAAAAAAGACTTAACAGGATTGCTATTGCCTGTTGGGTTCATCGTAAAACCAATAATGATCAAACGGAAGCCTGAAGTTGTATCCGGTCAAAATATAACCCGGATGCAAAAAACAATCAACCGGTAATTCACCAATTTCCTGCACTATCCGGTGGATAGTACATCCCTATTTGATTAAACCTTGATTAATTAAAATAATTTTTATGAACCCAATTTTATGAAGCAATCTTACATTTTTAGTAAAGCACTTTTTAAAAAGTATGAGCAGCCCGGGCGGTTTTTGATAAGATGTTGCTTGGTGTTTTTAACATTAGCCTTATTTTATAATATTGCCCACGCACAAACGAAAATAACTGTTACCGGTACTGTATCTGATACCGCACATGTGAAGCTACCTGGTGTAACTATCTCTGTGGTGGGTAATTCCAAGGTTGGTACGGTAACTGATGGTAACGGTAGGTTTATCCTTGATGTAGAGGATGGCTCGGTATTGAGGATTTCCTTTGTAGGCTTCAAGGCCCAATCATTTACCGTATCGGCACAAAACAAGATCTTTAATGTGGCGCTTAAAGAGGATAAGCTGCTTGCCGATGAGGTTGTGGTTACGGCCTTTGGTAAAAAGGAACGCAAGGAGGCCCTTGTTGGGTCGGTTACCAGTATTAAACCCAGCGAATTGAAAATTCCGGCGAGTAACCTCACCGCGGCGCTTGCCGGGCAGGCTGCCGGTATTATCGCCTATCAGCGCATCGGCCAGCCGGGGCAGGATAATGCCTCCTTCTTTGTGCGTGGTGTAACCACTTTCGGTTATAAGCAGGATCCGCTGATATTGATCGATAACGTGGAGCTAACCACTACCGACCTTGCCCGTTTGCAGGTGGATGATATAGCCAGCTTTGTGATATTAAAAGATGCCAGCGCCACCGCGCTTTATGGAGCCAGGGGTGCCAATGGCGTTATCCTGGTAAGTACAAAAGAAGGTAAAGAGGGGCCCGCCAAGATCAACTTCCGCTCGGAGTATTCCTTATCACAATCAACAAGAACGCTTGACCTGGTTGATCCTATCGAGTACATGAACCTGTATAATGAGGCCACCCTCACCCGCGATCCCACATTGCCATTACCCTTTACACAAACCAGAATTAACAATACTCAAAACACCCTTAACGGTGGCGCAGGCAGTAACCCTTATGTGTATCCCGCTGTGGACTGGTTAAAGATGTTGTTTAAAAAGAATGCTACCACTATGCGTAACAACATGAGCGTTAGCGGTGGTTCGGGTTTGGCGAAGTATTATATCACCGGTACTTACAACGTGGATAATGGGGTGTTGAATACCGATATCCGTAATAATAATGATAACAATGTAAAGTTCAGGAATTACCAGTTACGGTCAAACGTAAACATCAACCTCACCAAAACAACCGAAGTTATTGTAAGGTTATGGGGTAACTTTAATGAATATAACGGCCCAATTACTTCCGATGGTTCTTTTGCGTCCGATCTGTACAATGTGGCCATACATACCAGCCCTGTATTATTCCCGGCCTATTATCAGCCAGATGCCGCTAATGCAAACGCGCAGCATATTTTATTTGGTAATGTAGGCGGTGTTGATGGCACCAGCAGTAACAGCATTTTATATAATAACCCATACGCTGCTTTGTTACGCGGCCACAAAAATTCGTCAGAATCACGCATGCAGGCACAACTGGAGCTAAACCAGAACCTGGGTTTTGTAACTGATGGTTTAAAATTCCGGAGTATATTCAGTACCAACAGACACTCTTATTTTGATTCGCAGTTGGCTTATAATCCATTTTATTACAACATAGGTTCCTATGATAAGCAAAGCAATAATTATACCTTAACCTGGCTCAATCCGCAGCCTACAGGCAATAACGTAGCGCAGGAATACCTGTCTTATTCACGCAGTACACCTAATGCCGATACTTTCTTTTATCTGCAAACCGCGCTTGATTATAACAAACAGCTGGGCAGCCATAACATCAATGCCACATTGATTGGTACAGCTCAGCAAACTGTTAACTCCAACGCTATTGATCCCAAAACCAACGCTGTATCCTTACAGTACTCGTTGCCATACCGTAACCTGGGTTTAGCAGGCCGGGCAACCTACGGGTACAAAAGCAAGTATTTTGCCGAGTTTAACTTTGGGTATAATGGTTCTGAGCGATTTTCGGCCAATCACCGTTATGGCTTTTTCCCAACTATCGGCGCTTCATGGGTAATATCCAACGAGTCGTTCTGGAATCCATCATTTATTGACCGGTTAAAGATCCGTGGAAGTTACGGTTTGGTGGGTAATGATGCTATTGGCGCGCAACGTTTCTACTACCTGTCTGATGTGCACTTTAACGAGGGTTACAACTATGCTCAGTTTGGTTTCAACAATTCCTATGAGCGTAAAGGTTTAACTATTGTAAGCTATGATAATAATAATATTACCTGGGAAACCTCAAGACAAACCAACGTTGCGGTGGAGATGACTGTGTTAAAAAACCTGAACATTATTGCTGAGTTTTACAAAAATCACCGCTATAATATTCTGCGGGATAGGTTGGTGCCGGCTACCGAGGGTTTTGAAACATCCATAGCCACCAACTTAGGCCAGGTTGATTCAAAAGGTATCGACTTATCTGCCGATTATAAACAAAGCTTTAGCAATGGTTTATGGGCATCGTTCAGGGGTAACTTTACTTATTCAACCAATAAATACACCTACATAGAAGAGCCTAACTATGCCGAGCCATGGCGCCACTTTATTGGCCAGCCAATTAGTCGCGGTTACGGTTATGTGGCCGAGAGGTTATTTGTTGACGATCAGGAAGCCCGTAACTCGCCAACTCAGAATTTTTCTTCCGCACCACCAAAAGGGGGCGATATCAAATACCGTGATTTGAATGGTGACGGTAAAATTGACAATCTCGACCTTACCTTCCTGGGCTATCCGCAAACGCCCGAAATTGTTTACGGCTTTGGTTTCTCAACAGGCTTTAAAGGATTTGACCTTTCTGCATTCTTCCAGGGGCAGGCCAGGGTTTCCTTCTTTGTTGATCCTAATAGGGTAAGCCCTTTCATACCAAGTCCCGACCAGTACATTTATGGTAACACGCAGGTTCTGAAAGCATTTGCCAATGATCATTGGTCTGAAGAGAACCAGAATTTATACGCTTTGTATCCAAGATTAGGTACCAACCAAACAGTAATAGCCAACAACCTGCAACCCAGCACCTGGTGGCTGCGCGATGCCAGTTTTTTGCGGTTGAAATCATTAGAGATCGGCTATACCCTGCCAACGCGTATAGCAAAGGCCATGAAACTGACCAATTGCCGCATTTATTTTAACGGATTGAACCTGTTTACCTGGAGCCCCTTCAAACTATGGGATCCGGAGCAGGGCGGCAACGGGTTTGCTTACCCCATTCAAAAGGTGTTTAACGTAGGTCTGAATGTGAATTTATAATTACAAACCGATTTAAAAAGAGAACGATATGAGATCATATTATAAATTATTACTGGCAATAACGCTTTGTACAACAGGAGTATCCTGCAAAAAATATCTGGATGTTACCCCGAGTAACGTTGGTACATTGGAGTATGCCTTCAGAAACCGTAACGAAGCCGAAAATTATCTGTTTGCCTGTTATTCAACTATGCAGCAAACCTCAAACGTAATTTATAACGCGGGTTTTACCACTTCTGCCGAAATTGTATATCCTAACAATTTAACGACCAACTTTTTTGACCAGCGGGGCTTCGACCTCATCCGGGGGACACAAAACACCGGCAGCCCCTCATTAAATTACTGGGGAAACAGCAATGGCGGCGCTCCGCTCTTTCAGGCTATCAGGAGGTGTAACATCATGCTGGAGAATATTGATAAGCCCATAGACCTGGGGGCCGATGAAAAAAAACGCTGGATAGCTGAAGTGAAATTCCTGAAAGCTTATTACCACTATTACCTCATCAGGATGTATGGTCCCATGGTGCTGATTAAGGATAGTTATCCTATTGATGCCCCACCCGATACTTTGAAGCGCAAAAGGGCATCGGTTGATGAATCATTTGCTTACGTAGTATCCCTATTAGATCAGGCCATACCCGATCTGCCGCCAAATATTCAAAATCAGGCTCAGGAATTTGGACGTATCACCAAGTTTATAGCCATGAGCGTAAAGGCCGAGGTTTTAACCACAGCTGCAAGTCCGCTGTTTAATGGCAATCCAGATTACCAGGGATTTAAGGATAAGGCAGGTAAAAGCTTGTTTTCTGCTTCGTATGATGCCTCTAAATGGCAAAAAGCGGCAGATGCCTGCAAGGCTGCCATAACCGAATGCGAGGCGCAGGGCCTTAAATTGTATACTTTACCACCAACCGGTAATATCAACGTATCTGACGAACTGAAGAAGGTATTAACGCTGCAGCTTACCATTACGGATAAGTGGGAGCAAAATCCGGAGCTGATATGGGCGCTCAACTACACCTTTGGTTACCAGGGTTATGTTATCCCTAAATTAACCAGTGCGGCAGTAGGTATGGCCAATACATACCCCTCAAACTGGGCTGTACCATTGGCCGAGTCGGAGCTGTTTTATACCAACAATGGCGTACCGCTGGTTGAGGATAAGAATTTTGATTATACCAATCGTTTTATACCCCAGGTTGGTGATGATGCTAACAAAGATTATATAGAACAGGGATATGAAACCGCCCGCGAGAATTTTAACCGCGAAAGAAGGTTTTACGCCTCGATAGGTTTTGATGGTGGTATCTGGTTTGGTAACGGGGTTACAGATCAAAGCAAAGCTTATTATGTGCAGGCCCGTGGTATTTTTGGCTTGGCGGGTCCAAAAAGCTTCAACTCAACCAATATAACCGGTATATGGCCCAAAAAATTAGGTAACTATCAAACCGTAATGGATCAATCTTTTACCACGGTTGATTTTCACCTGCCGCTTATTCGCTTATCAGGTTTGTACCTATTATATGCCGAAGCTTTAAATGAAGTACAAGGCCCCACAGCCGAAGTGTATTCCTACATTGATCAGGTGCGTGCGCGGGCAGGCCTAAAAGGCGTGGTGGATTCATGGAACAGTTTCTCGAAGAATCCATCCAAGCCGGGTTCAAAAGATGGTCTGCGCCAGATCATACACCAGGAACGAAGGATAGAGTTGGCTTTTGAAGGTCAGATAGGTTGGGATCTGCGTCGGTGGAAAGAATTACAGGACGTACTAAGCCGCCCCGTGCAAGGCTGGAATATTAATCAGGCTACATCGGCAAATTATTATCGCCCAACCAACGTGATCACGCCGCTTTTTGGCTTACGTGATTATTTATGGCCTATCAGCTCAACAGACCTGGTGGTAAACGAAAACCTTACCCAAAACCCCTACTGGTAGTAGTTGAGACTAAGGCATTATTGATAAATAATTAATATAAAATATAAATTATGAAAAAGATTAATAACGGCAGATCCATAGTATCGATACTTTATGTAGCGGTACTGCTCGTGGTGCTTTTGATCGCCTGTAAAAAGGGGCAGTCAAATATCGAGATCGTATCTAACGACAAAACCAAGCCGGGTGTGGTTACTAATGTAAAAGTAGAGAATCTGAATGGCTCGGCCCGCATAACCTACACCCTGCCCGATTCAAAGAACCTGTTATATGTTCTTGCAACGTATAACATCAATGATAAAGTGGTAAGGCAAACCAAAGCCAGCTATTATACCGATACGGTAATGGTTGATGGTTTTGCCAAAGCTAAAGAGTATACGGTAACGCTGAACGCGGTAAGCCGTGCCAATATCATGTCAGACCCGATAACGGTTAAGGTTAATCCCAAGATACCTAATTATCTGCTCATAAATGATAACCTGGCGATTACCCCTGATTTTGGCGGGGCCAACTTTTATGGTCTTAACCCTAATAAAACACCGGTAGCCATACACATTTTATCATACAATGAAGGCACTAAGGTATATGATGAGCAAGACCCGCAATACCTGAGTAATGATACGGTGAATATATCGGTTCGGGGCTTTTCGGTAAAGAATACCAAATTCGCCGTTTTTACAACCGACAGGTTTGGCAACGTATCGGATACGGTTACCAAAGAACTTACCCCATTGTTTGAAACACAATTAGACAAAAGTAAATTCTTTACGTTTCATTTAGGCACCGACAGCCCGATAGGTTACGGCTGGGAACTTAAATACCTTTTTGATAACAATCTTGGCGATCCGGGATGGCACACCACCAGTGCTCCTTTAAAAATATGCAGTTTTGGTATAGGCCCGCTGGCCAAAATAAGCCGTGTGGTACTATACAACAGGTTGCCCGATATATGGGGTTATCAAAATAGTCGCCAGTTTACTATTTGGGGTTCAACAAAAGATAATCCGGGCGATTATCCATCGTGGCCGGCTACGGTTACCGCTGTAGGTACCGTCATGGGCGACTGGGTAAACCTGGGCAACTTTGTGGTACCATTGCCACCATCGGGTGCACCACCAAACCAGGCTACTGATGCCGATAAGGCCACAGCTGGGGCAAACGGCTTTAGCTTTAATATGCCTAATGTAAGCCAGATGCCGGCTGTAAAATATATACGTTTCCAGTGTACACAAACCTGGGCCGGACTTGATTATGTGAATGCCAAGGAAATTACCCTGTTTGGCGCACCTGTACAGTAAATCGTTAATTAAAACTTAAAGAAATGAAAATAGCATTCAACGTTACTGTTTTCTTGCTCATGTGTTTGGCAATTGCAGGTTGCAAAAAATATGATACGGATTATAAGTCGTTTTTAGATAATCATGAGGTAACCTATCCAGGATTAGCCGCCGGATTGAATTATCATTCCGGTAACCTGCGTGCCGTGCTGGTTTGGCACCCAAGTCCCGATCCGAGTATCAGGAGGTATGTGGTTAAGTGGAATAATGGTCTTGATTCCCTGCTGCTTAACGCTACCAGCCATAACCCGGGCGATTCCGTTGTAGTGAATATACCTAACTTGCAGGAGTATGTATATAGCTTTCATATTATCGCGTATGATAAGGATAATAACCCATCCATCGGTCAGGATATCAATAATGTAAGGGTATATGGCCCCACATACCAGTCGACACTTTTAAACAGGGCGTATAATGCCGCCAACCCCTATGTTACGCATAGTGATGGTTCTGTTACCCTCAACTTTAACAAGGCCGATACGGGAAATGTGGCTACCACGGTAAGATATACCAATAAATTAGGAACCACGACGGAACGCTCCTTTGTGGCCGATAGCAACTCCATAACCCTGTCTGATTATAAGTATGGCACAGATGTAACATACCGGTCGTCATATAAACCGGTAAAAGATGCTGTAGATACATTTAATGCCCTGAGCTATGATAAATTCCCGACGATTATCGGGACTATTGAAATGGATAAGAGCCTATTTAAGGCTGTTTATTTACCAACAGATGTAGGCACGGCCTATGGGTGGGTGCTTCCATTCTTGTGGGATAACAGCACCAATGAGCCGGGCTTCCACACGCCGGGTACCGACTTCCCGATCTGGTTCACTATTGATCTGGGGCAATCGGCAACCCTCACACAGTTAAAGCTATGGCAAAGGATGTCGGCCTTGTATGATGTAGGAAATGCTAAACGCTTTGAAATATGGGGAACCAACAGCACGCCCGACCCATCTGGCAGCTTTAACGGCTGGACCCAATTGGCCAGCTTTACTTCCTATAAACCTTCGGGCCTACCTCGCGGGCAAAATTCAGATGAGGATAAAGCATTTGCTGCCGCCGGCGAACCGTTCAACTTCCCAGCAAATGGTCCAGAGGTAAGGTACATCAGGTTCAAGATCCTGGAAACATGGGGTGGAACCAATTATTTCCACGCTATTGAAATATCGGTCACTAAACAATTGAAATAGTCAGTAATCTTAAAAAGGGGAGCAGTTGTTATTAATTGCTCCCTTTTTTATTGGTGCAGATGCACCAAAAGAGCCGCTCAATAGCTACTTTTGGCGTAACATAAATTAATGCAAGAAGTATTTTCAAGATCGGGCGAGTACCTGATCGGACTAAAAAACGCGGATACCGATCTGTTGAGCTCTCCGGCTCAGTTTTCGGAATACACCATCCTTTTTATCCCCGAAGGTGAGGGTGTTTACCATGCCGATTTTGGCTCTTTTAACTATGCCGGTCCTATACTGCTGTTTGCAACCCCGCTGCAGGTTATTTACCTTAAACATCAAAAGCTGGCGCCGCTAACCATGCTGCAGTTTCACGGCGATTTTTATTGTATCGAATACCATCGCGAAGAAGTGGCTTGTAACGGCCTGCTGTTCAATAATGTTTATATACAGCCTTGTGTTAAGCTAAACCTTGATGATGCCCGTGTATTCGAGCAATTGTTAACCGAAGTGGATAAGGAATTTGGGCAGGATTCGCCTTCCGAGATCGTACTCAGGGCTTACCTGCAGCTGTTCCTGGCCAAGTCAAGCTCCATTAAAATAAAACTGATCGACAATCATCAGGACCGTAAAGAAAAGGATGAGCAGATGGAGCAATTCAGCCGTCTGTTGAATCAGCATTTTCTGACGCTGCATAAGCCTAATGATTACGCGCAATTGCTGGCCATGTCGCCCAATACTTTCAGCAAGCGGTGTATGCGATATTTCAAAAAAACACCCTCGCAACTGATACAGGAGCGCTTGATCCTCGAAGCTAAAAAACAACTCCATCTTACCCGGCAAAGCATCAAGGAAATTGCCTATAATTTAAAATTTCAGGACGAGTTTTATTTTAGTCGTGTTTTTAAAAAAGTGACCAAAGTTTCGCCCCAAACCTTCCGCGATAAAACCGGCATCTCCATAGTGGCAGATTTGTCCAAGCAATAGCCACATTCGTCCATGTTGCAGGATGGTTAACTGATGTAGTTTTGACTAAACAAAATCACATCATGAAAACTTCCATCATCAACAACATTGCCAACCTCGACCAATTCGGTAAAAAGGTTATCCGTTTTGGCATCATAGTCGTATTTCTTTGGATAGGCGGCCTCAAGTTTTTTACTTATGAAGCCGATGGGATCGTACCCTTTGTGGCCAACAGCCCCTTCATGTCATTTTTCTACAATCATCCAACTGAATATAAACACCATCAAAACAAGGAAGGTGAACTGATCATCGCTAATCATCAATGGAATACCGAAAATAACACCTATGGTTTTTCAAAAGGTTTGGGTGTTTCCCTGGTAACACTGGCGGTATTGGTAGCCTTATATAAAGTAGCGCCGCTGCCCAGCATGGTAGCCAGCCTGCTTATTGCCATACTTACGCTGGGCACGCTTTCCTTTTTGATAACCACGCCCGAGAGCTGGGTGCCACACCTTACCGATGAGCAGTGGGGATTTCCGTATCTTTCTGGTCGTGGCCGTCTGGTGCTTAAAGATCTGGTTATCCTGGGTGGCGCCATCATCACCATGAGCGAATCGGCAAGAGTTTATCTTCGTCAAAAATCTAAATAATAATTCAACCTGTAAATTTAATATCATGAAAACAATACCAGTGCCCACCAGAGACCAGGTAAGCGAAGGCTCACAAGTTATATTTGATCAGTTTCAGAAACGTATAGGCCGTATGCCCAACCTGTATGCTACCATGGGTTATTCAGAGCACGCATTAAAAGGTTTTGTGGACTTTGATGCCGAATTGAGCCATGGCGTACTTCGCGCCAAAGAAAGGGAGGCCATCGCGCTCATCGTATCCGAAATAAACGGCTGTGCCTACTGTTTGGCAGGGCATACTTTGGCCGCTATAAAAAATGGATTTACTAAGGAAGAAACCCTGGATATCAGAAGGGGTAAAACCAACAACGAAAAGCTGAATGCTTTATTGCAATTGGCCCAATCCATAACCATCAATAAAGGCCATGCCGATCCGCAGGTGTTGGAAAACTTTTTCGCTGCTGGTTATAACGAAGCCGCTGTAATGGAACTGATAGGTTTAGTTACCGTACGCATATTTACCAATTATGTATTTGCCTTAACGGATATCCCTGTTGATTTTCCGTTGGCCGATCCATTAAACTAATTTTTTCAGTGTGTGATGTTTGAGGAGCAGCGCAACGGCTTGGGAAGTCCCAACGGCTATACCAGGCGGAGTTTTATAAAGCAAGCCGTTGCCACCTGCTTTTACAGCGTTGTACCATTTAAAAATATTATCATGACTAATCCTACAGGTGTTACCATCCGCAAAAGTCCGTATTCTGTAAAAGAAACCATCAACCGTTTGCAGGCTGCTTTGGAACAGCATCAGGTAACCGTTTACGCCCGGATAGACCAGCAGCAGGAATTGCAAAAAGCGGGGCGGGTTATCCCGCCTTTGGAGTTTCTGTTATTTGGTAACCCCAAAGCCGGCGGACCGGTGATGATCGAAAATCCATTAGCCGCGCTTGATCTGCCGCTAAAGATTGTAACCTGGCAGGATGAAGAACAAACCGTGCATGTTGCTTATAACGATGCATCTTATATCAAAAACAGGTACGCTTTATCAGCAACCGTATCCGCTCCTTTAAATCTCGATCCCTTAATAATAAAAATACTATCATGAAAACTTCAGAATCCAACAATATCCAACCAACCGATGCCGAAAAACTGAGCATTGCTCAAACTTTTATCAACGCATTAAAAAGCAACGACTGGGAAACCATGCATTCCATACTGGCAGATGATGCAGGCTGGACCTTGCCTGGTACCAGTTTGCTATCCGGCCCGGCAAATGGGGCAGAGGCCATTATCAAACGGGCACAGGGCCTCAAATATTTCGGTGTTAAGTTCGACTTGAAACATATCCTTATAGGGTTGAATGGTTTCACCTTGTCTTTACACAACACGGCCAGTCGCGGCGATCTGTTATTGGATGAACAGGTAGCCATAGTGTTTGAGGTAGCTGGTGGTAAAATAACCAGCATGGCCACCTATCTTTCAGATGTAGCCGGCATCAATGCTTTTTTTATTGAGGGGATATGAGCTATCTTGCGGCGATAAAGTAAAACGTTATGGCCGATTACAAACAGGAGGCTGCCAAAGCCGCATTTGAATGGATTAAAGCAGGACAAACCATTGGCCTCGGAGCCGGTACAACGGTATTTCACCTGGTTGATATGATCAGCAGTAATCCGGAGTTGGCCACTTCCCTGGTATTGGTTTCTTCCTCATTTAAAACAAACGTTTATCTGCAGGAAAAAAACTTGACGATAAAAACACCGGCCATGGTAAATCACCTGGATATTTATTTTGATGGCTGCGACCAGTTCGACAAACAACTAAATGCCCTGAAAAGTGGCGGCGGTATCCATACCACCGAAAAGATACTGGCCTCCATGGCTTCGGAATTTATTTTGATGGGCGATGATGCCAAATTTGTACCGCAATTGAATACGACCTATCCACTGGTGATTGAGATATTGCCCCAGGCTTTACAGATTGTGCTGGCCCGGCTCCGGTCGGCCGCTTATCCCGACGCTGAGATCAAGTTACGCACAGGCGATCAGAAAGATGGCGCCGTTATTTCTGATAACGGTAACCTGCTGGCCGATATCCGCTTTACCCATGCGCCGAAGTGGCAACAACTCAACATCGATTTAAAAATGATCCCGGGCGTGGTAGAGCATTCCCTATTTTATGGTATGGCAACCCAAGCTATTATAGCAGGAGAAAGTGGGATATGCATTATTACGCCCGAACGATAGCCGCCTCTTAATACATGCAGGAGATATTACGGAAACATATAGAAAAAATAATATCGCTCACGGATGAGGAGTTCACCTTCGTATGGTCGCATTTTACAGTTAAAAAGTATAAAAAACATCAATTTCTGATACAGGAAGGCGAAGCGGTAAAGTATCATTATTTTGTGCTCTCCGGACTTTTAAAACTGGTGTATACTGATGAAGCAGCGAAGGAACACATCGTTTCTTTTGCCATGGAAGACTGGTGGGAGAGCGATTTCTACGCCTTTTATACGCAAACCAAAGCAACCCTGTCTTTAGAATGCCTGGAAGATACCGAAGTACTCTGCCTTTCGCTCGATGGGTACAAAAAACTTTGTGACGATCTCCCTGAAATGGTGCGTTTTTTCCTGGAGAAAGCCAATTTTGGTTTTATCGCATCACAACGGCGCATCATTTCCTGGCTAACCTTAAGCTCCAGAGAGCGTTACGAACAGCTGCTTAAACAATCTCCCTCCCTTATTCAGCGGGTACCCAAAAGCCTGCTGGCTGCCTACCTGGGTGTTTCGCGCGAAACCCTGAGCCGCCTATCTTCTTAGTGTGACATTCCTCACATGATAATCGTGAGGTTTGTCAACAGCTCATTCCGGGTGTTATCAGCAGTTTTGCCATGTGAATTTTAAACGATGAGCATGAAAAAAACAGCGAAAATTTTAGCATTACTATTGATAACTACAATGCCCGCATGGGCGCAAACCCCCAAAAACAATAAGATGGAAAAAAGGATCATTAATCCCTGGCAATGGCAGGATAAACGCAGCTATGTACAGGCTGTTGAAGTAAAACACGTAGAAAGTACCCTGTACATTTCTGGGCAAACGGCCATCAGTGCCGACGGAATATCCAGTAATGAGGATATGAAAACCCAATTAATAAAAGCCCTGCAAAATTTGGAGCACGTGATAACCGAGGCCGGATACAAGCCTGAAGGTATTGTGAGGCTAAATATCTATACAACCTCTACAGCGGAACTTTGGCCGCACTTCCAGATTTTCCAGGATTGGGTAGCCAAACATGGCATCAAACAATCGCTTACTTTGTTGGAAGTGAAAAGCCTTTTTGAAACACTAAAAGTTGAGCTGGAAGCTACAGTGGTGAAGTAATCAATTTTAGGTAAAATATTTTATCTTTAAAGCCTAACCTAAAAACACGCAAAATGATCTTCCCGCTAAAATTCAAACGTATTTGTTCGTTATTGTTATTGCTCATCGTGGGCATAAAAGCCTATGCCGCAGATTCAATGGTTAAACCTGATTCCCTGCTGCAAAAAGCCTATGTCCTCAATATGATGCACCGGGTTGCCGACTGGCAAATTAACGACTGGAACATCAATGGTTTTAAACATGCTAAGGTTGATTGGACAAATGCCGCCTGTTATACCGGTATTTATGCGCTGGGATATATCAAAAACAACGAAAAATATTTAACCACCCTGGTGAACATCGCCAACGATCTGGGTTGGAATACCGGGCGCGATCGTTTTATGGCCGATGATTATTGCATAGGCCAAACCTATTCTTTGCTATATACCAAATACAAGGATAAAAAAATGATTGCGCCCTTTATTTTGCTGGCCGATAGCATTGTGAATAAGCCGCATGATGAGTCGCTGGAGTGGAAGAACCATATAGCCTCCAGGGAATGGGCCTGGTGCGATGCCTTGTTTATGGGACCCACTGCTTTGAGTTATTTGAGTACAGCTACCGGCAATCATCAATACCTCAATACAGCCGCAAAACTCTGGTGGAAAACAACCGATTACCTGTATGACCCTGCCGAACACCTGTATTTTAGGGATGGCAGCTACCTGGATAAAAAAGAAAAGAACGGCAAGAAAATCTTTTGGGCAAGGGGCAATGGCTGGGTATTGGCAGGCCTGGTAAGGGTGATGGAAAATATGCCCGCCAATAATCCCGATAAAAAGAAATTTGAAAAACTATACCGCGATATGGCTTCTAAAATAGCTTCATTGCAACAACCGGATGGCAGCTGGCATGCCTCATTGCTCGATCCGGAAAGCTACCCGGTTAAAGAAACAAGCGGTACTGGTTTTTATTGCTATGCCTTGCTCTGGGGGCTTAACCATGGTATGCTGGATAACAAAACCTACTGGCCCGTAGTAAAAAAAGCCTGGGCGGCATTGGTCACTTCGGTTCATGCAGATGGGATGCTGGGGTATGTACAACGTATAGGCGCCAGCCCCGATGCGGTTACGGAGGATAGTACCGAGGTGTATGGTGTAGGCGCTTTCCTGCTTACAGGAACCCAGCTATATCAGTATTTGGGCAGCCATCCGGCCGCTGCAAAAAATTGAGCATTTTTGCGCATCTAATGATTGTTCATTAGTCGATATTGGGCATCCGGCGTTCGATATTAGATCATTCGCTATCAATAAATACCCAGAAACTGGTATATGTAATTCATTGTTTATGAGTTACTTTTGTGGTTACCTGCAAATCAAAAACATAAAAAAATGAACAAACTATTATCACTGTTGAGTATTGCCTTGCTCCTGCCCATTGCTGGCTACTCACAATTTAAGGTTGGCAAAACCAAAGAAGAAGCTAAAATAGAAAAAGGAAAGAAGACACCTAAATTAATCGGCTCTAAAAGTACCGGATTAATAATGGATTTTGGACTTTACTCCATAGAGGCGGAGGAGATCGAATACCTTTCTTACGCAACCATGAAAACAACCGGAATTACGTTTGAACCGATAATTAATTTTTCGTCGTTGAAAGAGGAAGCCGATTTTTACAAATACATATTAGGTTTATACGATAGTTACAAAGACAACGAGATAACTCTAAATAAATGCAAGATAGTACCCCGTAAAAAGAATTTATTCGGAATGAATAATCTCATATTTGATATCTATCCATCTGCAGAAAACGATGAAAATAAACTCACTACTTACATGATCGGTAAAAGTGGGTGGATCAATCTTTTTAAAAACTCCAAAGTCCATACCTTAGACTAATCCGGTGTAAATATTATTCAAAATATGATACCATTCCGCTTTACCAGGACGGGAGCAAAAGGGAGGCATTTGTCTCTTTTTTGCTTTTTACTCCCGGTCGGCCCTTTTCGGCGACAGCTATTCTGCATTTTTTATATCTCATGATCCATTTCAAAAAATCATAGTTTTCTGCGATTGTCCGGCCTGTTTGATTTGAGGATTATTGCAAAAGAAAATATTGCTGGAATACTAACGACAATTTTTCGAGCGCTGCTTTTTCAGATTTTGAGATTTATGAATATGAAGAAAATTAATTACGCATTACTAATATTAACAACAGCCATTATGCTGTTCACGATCTCTTGCAGCAAGGACGGTGCTGCAGGGCCTAAAGGTGATACCGGCGATAAGGGCTTAACTGGGGCGGTTGGGCCTGCCGGTGCTGCCGGGGTAAAAGGTATAGCTCGCAGGCACACGTAGCAATTTGCGTAAAACCCGCATAGTAAAACCGTAGTATCACTACTGTTGTTTTTAAACGGGCTATATATCTTTGACCATACAAAAGCTAAAGATATTTATGAAGAAACATTACTACTTAAATCTACTACACTACAGTTCATTGATGGTAAACGTTATTAATAAGTTCATGAACCTGCAATAGCAGGATAAAGATAATAAGTTATAAATTAGGGATAATAACTTAGAGACGGCCGCCTGCAGCAATGCAGCGGCTGTTGTTTTTTTATAGCTGTTTTTTCTTTTAATTAAGAGAGACGGGTGTCACCCAGAGCGCCCCGTCGAAGGGTAGATTGCACAGGCCTGCCCGCCATACTTCGATCTATCTCAGTATAACATCTTTAATTTTATAGACTTCCAAAACCTTCACCATATACAATATCTATTGTTTGTGCTTTCTTATAAAATAATTGTATATTTTTTTAAATAATATAAAAACATATAATTATTTTATTAATTTGGCATTTATAACCCCGATTATATACCGATTATTGGTAATATTAAAAATTACAGCCTGGTAATTTATACATCCATGGATCATGTAGTGCACAATTTTCCTCAGAAAATTGATGATCCGTTGATCAATACACAAATTTTCTTATAAACCTTATCTTATGAATATGTGAAATATCTTAAATAATAAATCATAATTAACTATTACCGATGAAAACAACCAATCTCCTGCTCATCTCCCTGGCGCTGCTGGCTGCCACGGGTTGCAAAAAAAACAACAACAACGAAGAAAATGTACCGCAAAAAGACGCTGCGGCAAAAGAAACGCTTTTCGCGGATTTTAGCTGCCAAATGAAAACCATAACAGGCGGCCCGGTAACCGAAAGCTGGGGACCCAACAACAAATTATGGACCAACGGCCGCACCATCAAGGTACGCTTTATTAGCGGCGAGGGAACCTCATTTGTACGCGGAAAAGTGCAGCAATATGCCAAAAGCTGGGAAAGCAGCGCCAATGTAACCTTTCAGTTTGTGGCCGATAATGCCGCTGCAGATCTTACTGTAGGCTTTAAACACAATGGCGACGGGGGCTCCTGGGCCTACGTGGGGATAGATGGCCGTGGTCAGAGTCAATCGGTTAACTTTGGCTGGTTTGACAACAATACTTCCGACGAGGAATTCAGGAGAACCACCACCCATGAATTTGGTCACGTGCTGGGTTTACAGCATGAACAGGCACACCCTGATGCTAACATCCCATGGAACAAAGACGCGGTATACGCTTACTATGAGGGCGCCCCCAACTTCTGGACTAAAGACCAGATAGATTTTAATGTACTATGGGTTGGCCCAAGAACCGGAAGTAACCTGCTCACCTATGACAAATCATCCATTATGCACTACCCCGTTCCGGCCCGGTTTACAACAAACAATGTAGCCATAGCTGCCAATAATACCACCATTACGGCTACCGATGCAGCCTATATGAAAAAGTATTACCCCGGCAGATAGTCTTTTTGAAATAACCGACCTTTTACCCCGCTATTCCGAGTCTCTGATGCTGGATAGCGGGTTTTCTTTTTAAAAGCACTGCCCTGGGTGCGATTCCCTCCCCACGGGAGGGGCGCGGCTGACATGTGCGCAAAAGCAGGGAGGGGTTTATGTGTCATGCAGAAAAAAGCTGTCATGGTGAGCAGGCCTCTGCGCGCGGGTCTTCAACAGGCTCAGACTGGCAGGGTTTTTAACTTATTACCGGGTAATGGGTACTATTCCTCGCCGTCGCGCGGCTCCGGCCCTCAAGTGTTGGGAAGAAGAAAAAGTTGTCATTTCGAACGAGGTACGAGGAGAAATCTTATACGTCGAGATAAGCAAATCGTATAAAATTTCTCTTCGCCCTCGTGCCCAGACCTCAGCTTCTGCTCATCGAAATGACAATGTTTGGTATAAATTTATGTCTTCCCAACACTTAAGGGCTCCAGCCGAGTGACAGTTATTACCCGGTCTCCGGCCGCTGTATAATAAAGAAATCAATCATTTCGCCTATTCAATATTCAGCAACTTAGAGAATTAAAAAAAACTATTTTTTAATTTCTCGCAATCGATTGTTAAAAATAATTATCTTGGCATTGCCAGTGTAAATCAGGTATTATAGTATACCCGATAACCAATAAACCATATTATATTAAAAATCGATGGATTGTTTTAATCAATTTCCTAAACTATCCGGCCGGAAAAAGTTTTGGATAGTGTGTTTTTGTCTGTTGGGTTACCAGCAGGTGAGGGCGCAAAACGCGGTATCTTTTCATGACCTTTCTTTTTTCGATAACCCTTCATCAAACTGGAAAATAGCGGGCGGCGTACAGGCCGATATCGCGCAGGATGAAGTTTTAACCCTTAAAGAGGGTACCGGAATTTTGGTAAACCTGCCCGGCAAAAAAGGCGCAAAAGACCTGTTTACCAAAACTGTTTACGGCGACGCCGATCTGGAGCTTGATTATATGATGGCCAGAGGATCAAACTCGGGCATCTATTTGCAGGGGCGTTATGAAATTCAGCTTTTGGATAGCTGGGGAACGGTAAATCCTAAATCGGGCGATAACGGTGGTATTTATGAGCGTTGGGATGATAGCAAACCAGATGGACAGCAAGGTTATGATGGCCATGCGCCAAGGCAAAATGCCAGTCGTGCGCCGGGTTTGTGGCAGCATATAAAAATTTCGTTCCAGGCACCGCGCTTTGATGGTAAGGGGCAAAAGATCGCCAATGCCAAAGTGCTTTATATTTGGTTAAATGGTGTTTTGATCCAGGACAATGTAGAGCTTAGCGGGCCAACCCGGGGTGCTTTTGATAAGGTGGAAACAGCAACTGGTCCGCTGCGTTTACAGGGTGATCATGGTGCGGTGGCTTTCCGCAATATCAGGATAATTAGTTATGATAAGCCGCAGCCAACGCTTTCAAACCTGAAATATCGGGTTTATAAAGGCGGTGATATGGCCGGGGATGCATATAACAAGCTAAAGCCAGAGTCGGAAGGAGCGTCGCCTGTGCTGTCATCAAATCAGAGTAAACTGAATAACGATTTTTTAATGCGGTATACCGGCAATATCCAGGTTAAGGAAACAGGTGAGTATGCTTTTAAGCTGAGTGTGCCGGGCGGTAAGGGGAAATTTCGTATTAACGGTACAGATGTTGTGACATTGACCGAAAACGCGGGGCAAGGTAAAATACAATTGCCAGCCGGCGATCATCCGTTTGAATTGTTCTATTCAAAAACTATAGATTGGGCTAAACCTGCCCTGGGACTTACCGTAGCAGGCCCCGGCGTGCGGGAGCATCTGCTAAGCGATGCCAACGTAAGTAACAATGACCCGGTTGATCCGATCTTGATCAACGCTGCTTCCAGTCCTATAGTTCGCAGTTTCTCAGATCTGCCGGGAGGCATCAGGGTTACGCATAGCGTCAATGTAGGCAGTACCGCATTGCTGAATTATACTTATGATCTGGACAAGGGGATGATAGTAGCTATCTGGCGAGGCGGCTTTCTGGATGCTACACCGATGTGGCACGACAGGGGCGACGGCTCATCCCGCCCGGCCGGTTCTGTTCAATATTTGGGTAAGCCTGTACCCGCTATCGAAAAGCTCCATGATGCCAATGCCGCCTGGGTTTTGGATACCGCGGGCACCGGTTATAAACCTAAAGGCTATGTATTAAATGCCGATGATGTGCCTGCCTTTAAATACCTAATTTATGGTGTGCCGGTAAACGATGCCAGTACTTTGATGGATAAGGGACAAGGCATCCACCGGGAAATAACGCTTGCCAATGCCGTAGATGGCCTGTTTTACCACCTGGCTACAGGCAATGTCGAAACGCTTGGAAACGGGTTATACGCTATTGACGATAAATCTTACTACATCCGTATTGATGACGCTGGCGGGGCCAAAGCACTTGTTCGGGATGCAGACGGGAAGCAGGAGCTCATCATCCCTATTCAAAAAAAGTTAACCTATTCTATCATTTTTTAAGCTGCCTTGATCATGGATAATACTTTAAAACAAATGATAAAAAGAGGCGCGTTTTTATGTACGCTGGTCATTATCGCGTTGGTAGGCGATATCAGAAATACCTTTGCCCAGGCCGAATCGCCTAAAGAAGATGATTTTTTTAAGATCATGAAAGTGCCTGCGCCCGAAGGTACCATATTAGAGGTTGGCGGTTTGTGTACCTTGCCAAATGGTACCTTGGCGGTAACCACCCGTCGCGGGGATATTTTTATGGTCGAAAATCCTACCGGGCAGCATCCTTTCTTTCGCAAGTTTGCTTCGGGTTTACATGAGGTTTTGGGCGCCGCCTGGAAAGATGGCGCTTTATACGTTGTTCAGCGCGGTGAATTGACCAAACTGGTGGATACCAATATGGATGGCAAAGCCGATGTTTTTGAAACTATTTATGCCTGGCCTTTATCGGGCAACTATCATGAATACAGTTTCGGGCCTAAAATTGCGCCGGATGGTTCATTTTTTGTGACCCTGAACCTGGGTTTTCCGCCCGATTGGTGGCATCCTAAAAGTTTTGTACCATGGCGCGGTTGGGCCCTGAATATTAAAGAGGATGGTACGGTTACTCCATGGGCAGCAGGATTTCGTTCGCCCTGCGGTATCAGTATGATTGATGGCGAATTGTGGTATGCCGATAACCAGGGCGATTGGGTTGGATCGGGCAGTATTATGCCCATCAAAAAAGGGGCTTTCATGGGGCACCCTTCAAGCCTGGTTTGGACAGGCTTGCCTAACTCGCCGCTAAAGCTTACGCCCGAGCAGTTTTTTGCCAAAAACAACCCGCGGGTAGAGTTTGATAAAAACGGACAGCCGGTAAAACCACAGGATATAGTTAATGAAAAGTTTAAGACCGAGTTTGAGGCTAAAAAAGAATTTCCGGAATTACAGCTGCCTGCGGTTTGGTTACCTCATGGCATCTTAGGTATTTCCAATTCAGAAATTGTGAAGATCCCCGAAGGTGCATTTGGCCCGTTTGCTGGGCAGCTACTGATCTGCGATCAGGGACAAAGCATGATCGACCGGATCTTCCTGGAAAAAGTTAACGGCGAATACCAGGGCGCGGCATGGGCTTTCAGAAGCGGTTTTCAATCGGGCATCGTAAGGTTGGCCTGGCTGTCCGACGGCTCATTGGCTACCGGCGAAACCAACCGTGGCTGGGGATCGGCAGGGGAGGCAACCATGGGCCTGCAGCGTTTGGTATGGAATAACCGGGTTCCGTTTGAAATGCGCGCCATCAGGGCCATGCCCGATGGTTTTGAAATAGAATTTACCAAACCGGTTGATAAAAAGGTGGCGGCAGATATTGCATCCTACTCCATAGAAAGTTTTATTTATAAATATCACGGCGTATATGGTAGTCCGCCGGTGAATACCGAAAAATGCCCCATAGCAGGGGTTAAAGTATCTGAGGATGGCTTAAAAGCAAGGTTGATCGTTAATAATTTACGCAGGTATTATATCCATACCATTACGCTTGCCGCCATCAGGGATAAGGAAAGTTATTTTAACCTGGTGCATCCCACAGCCTATTACACCTTGAATAATATCCCCGAAGGGCAAAAACTTTCCATGACCGAAGTAAGTACGGTAAACTCGGCCAAAGCAGTGGCTTCGGCTGCCGTTAAAAAAGGGATGGGCACTAAAAAGGCTACGGCGTTAAAACCCGGTGCGTTGGTAAATGCTATTCCTACCTATGCCGAAGTGCAGCCTCTTTTGTTGAAAAATACCTGTCTATCTTGTCATAATACCACCAAAAGACAGGTTGGCCCGGCATACGTAGATGTGGCGAAACGGAAATATAGTGTAACCGAACTGATACAGCTGATCCATAGCCCCAAACCCGAGCACTGGCCTGATTATTCGACACCAATGCCGCCCATGCCACAAGTACCCAAAGAAGAAGCGCGTAAGATTGCTCTGTGGATCAAATCGCTGGCTAAATAAATTAAATTTTAGCCCCTTAACCGGCACTTTAAGGCTTAAAACTTCGGACTTAAATGCGTATATTTGTATATAAAAACAGCCCGGTTTTCCTGATTAAAAAGGAGAACCGGGCTGTTTAGTTAAAGGAGAAAATAGCCCGAAAATGGGCTTATTTTTATGAAGTTATTTGATAGTCAATAAAATAACACTTTTTAAAGTTTCAAAAACAGGCTAAAACCGACTTAAAATTTGTTAAAAAGTGTTAAAATCGATGTTTTTCAATCATTTTCCGGCCGTTTTTACCCTGTTTTTGAGCAGAAAAGTGTTAAAATTTAAGGTTTAAAAAGCTTTTGGGCCGGATAGCCACGGCAATTGTTAATGTCTTATCTCTTGACGCTAACTTCTTGATTCTCGCACCACCCCTACATCACCTCTCATGCCCGGTTTTGATGTGCAGGGTTTATAAAAATAAATTAGTTTTATGGCTCTAACCAAAACCACATTTTAAACTATGATCAGCCGTACAGGTATCCGGAAAATTGCAGTGCTGGCTATTGCCATCTGTGCTCTATGTTTTAGTTTATATAGCGCCCACGCACAGGGTGCAAAACCGAAATTCAAGGTAATCGCCTTTTATACAGGGCGTAATGATAAGGCACATATCAGCTTTATGCATGAGGCCAACCGGTGGTTTCCGGCCATGGCCAAAAAGTACAATTTTGCCTATGATTCCACTAATAACTGGAGTAATATGAACCCAGAGTTTCTGGCCAAATATCAGGTAGTTATATTTTTAGATACCCGTGCCGATGATCCTGCACAAAGGGCTGCTTTTGAGCAATATATGAAAAATGGTGGCGGCTGGATGGGTTTTCACTTTTCGGCCTTCGCGCTTACGCCGTCTGATTATCCTCAAAACTGGGATTGGTATCACAACGAGTTCCTGGGATCGGGGCAGTACAAAAGCAATACCTGGCATCCCACCTCAGCTATTTTAAGGGTGGAGGATAACAAGCACCCGGTTACCAAAGGCTTACCCGTCACCTTCAAAGCATCGCCAAATGAGTGGTACCGCTGGGAAAAGGATCTGCGCACCAACCCGGATATCAAGATATTGCTGTCTATCGATTCTATCAGTTTCCCGCTGGGTACAGGGCCAAAACCATACGAAATATGGCACAGTGGTTACTACCCGGTGGTATGGACAAATAAAAACTACCGCATGGTTTACTTTAATATGGGGCATAATGCTATTGATTATGATGGCGGAACAAACAAAGAGCAATCGCAAACCTTTGATAACGACATCCAGAACAAACTGATCCTGAATACCCTGCTGTGGCTGGGAAGCGGTAGGAAATAGAAGTTCTTTAATTCTTCGTAATGATGTCATTTTTTTAGAAAGTCGCCCGATAAAGAGCGAGTTTTTTGCAGTCGGTTTATACCTTTGAGGCTACCAATCTGCACCTATGAAGAAAATAAAAGAAATTTTTACCCGGGTAAAGGAATTACAACACGTTGATAACGAAGATATAACTCCATTGATTTGGCAACTGATCTGCTACTCGCCAAAATTTCCGTTGAGATTACCGCAACAGCAGTTACTAAATGAAGCTTCACCATTTACATTGGAAGTTGACGACCCGCATTTTAGTCAGTCCGTATTAAAATTTAATGGTTATATATGGGGCAATGGTAGCCATAAGGTATTATTGACACATGGCTGGAGCTCCAAAGGCGCCGATTTTATCGATCTGATCACCGCACTCGGAGCCATTGATGACCTGCAGATCATCGCCTTTGATGCCCCGGGTAATGGCAGCTCCGAAGGTGAATTATCCAGCCTGCTGTTATTTGCAGAGGCGGTGAAAGCCGTCATCAGTACTTATGGTGCGCCGGATATCATGATAGGGCATTCCTTAGGGGTGATGGCCAATACCATAGCTATTCAGCAAACCGGCATCAAACCTTCGTTACTGATCAGTGTAACACCTATGGTGAATTTAAGGGAAAATTTTATAGCTACCATGAACAGCGCCGATGTTCCCAAGACGGCCCAGGACAGGTTTTTTGAAAATTTTAATGAAATATTTGATGTGCCTACATCGTATTTTAATCTTGCCGATATATATAACGTGGATATCGCTCAAAAGCATTGGCTTGCCTATGACCGGGATGATAAAATGGCGCCTTTTCCTTACACACAGGAGCTTTTGAATAGACATCCGATGATTACGTCGAAAGAATATCCCGATGCCACGCACGAAAGAATCATTAAAGATCCCAGGCTGATAGCGGATGTTTTGGAATTGGTGAGAAATAAGCAATAAAGGGCAGGGCTATCAGTCTGAGCCTGTCGAAGACTCGCGTGGAGAGGTCTTTGTCCACCATACTTCGACAGGTTCAGCATGACATCCGCATTTTTTTAAATGGGGTGCGTTTCACTTTGTCCCGAGTAATATTTCAACTCAATAAGGTCATGCGGCAATGGTTTGCTGTTCCAGGCCTGGTGAATGGCTAATGCTGTACCTACAGCGGTAGCCTGTGCCATGGAGGCCGCGTACACTTCCAGGTGTGGGAAAGCAAAAGCCAGCAGATGCATAAATACGGCATTTTTACTGAAGCCACCATCTACAAATATTCTTTGCACTTTACAACCCTGCAATACAAAGCCGGTTGAGGTTACTTGCTGTTGTACAATATCCATCATTAGTTGATGGTAAGCTTCGGTATCTGTTTTAAAATCATGCAGGTCGCGATGTTCAAAAACTGACCTTTGTAATTCGCCCTCATTGAATTTGCCCTTTAATACTTTTTGAGTTTGTAGCTGTGCAACAACGCCCGGCTCAAAATTCATGTTACGGTACTTGATCACATCCTGGTTAAAATGTGCGGCTATACGTTTTACCTGCTGCTCATAATCATAACCACTAAATAATCGCGATGCCTTAACCGGGCTGCCTTTGTATTGCAGATAGTTAAGACAGTCGTGTTTCAATTCATCTTCGGTAAGCGGCATTTGGTTAAAGGGGTTTAGGCTGATAGACCAGGTGCCGGTTGATATGAGCACAAAAGGCATATTAAAACTCACCAGATAGGGGATGAGCGCTGCCGAACTATCATGTAAGCCAATACCTATGCTATAGCTATTTCCCGGAAATATGGCGGGCAGCACATCATCTGCAGGTTTAAGCGGTGCCATTTTGGGTAAGATGCCTTCTTTACTTAGCCAGTCATGATAGTTGTTTTTGCCAAAATCCCAAAGAGCTGTATGGCATCCGATACTGGTGAGGTCGCTTACCATTTGACCGGTAAGCAGCGAGCTCATATATTGCGGCAGATGCAGTGCATATTTTACCTTTTCAAATATATGGGGCTGTTGATATTTTAAACGGTAAAGCTGCAGGCCGGAGTTAAGGTTGCCTAATACCGGAGAAGCTGTTTCGCGGGCAAATGCGGCTTCGTCGCCATACGCATCATAAAACTGTTTGCTCAGTTCTGGTGGATAAGGTTTCAGATAATTATACAAGGGGGTAAGTGGCCTTCCATCTTCATCAACATATACCAAGCTGGCCCCATAGGTTGAAAAATTGATCGCTTTAATATCAAGCTCTTTGTGCTTAAATATGATCTCACGCAGCGAGTCGAATACAGATAAACGCAAACTATCCAGGTTTTCGCAAACATCGCCATCCTCGTCATGGGTTTCGATAAAGCGGGCTGTTCTTTCAAAAACTATTTTATAGTTCTCGTCAAAAAGGAACAGCTTTTTGTTGGTTTTACCCACGTCAAAAATGGCTATAACAGGTATCGGTGCCATATTATAAACCTGTAGATACGGCTAATGCGCCCCGTTCATTGATCAATTGCTGGCGTACCGCTTGTTGGCGGTATAGCTCCAAAGGTTGTAGCGCTCCACCAGTCCTCAAGCGCGATTCGGCAAGTAGCGGACGTACATCAGTACGGTAAGCATGCTGTAAAATTTCCTGCGCCAATACTACATCATTTTGTAGCTGGGCATGCTTCAATGCCTGCTGATCAACTAACAATGCCTGCGTATAGGCTATTTTGATGGCTTCTACGGACTGCAATAGGTCCTCCACAGGGTCTTTGATGTTGTGGGATGCATCTATCATCCAGCCAATACCGGTAGCATGGTTCATGCCGCGGGCGTCCATACCTTCTACCAGTTCATTAAATATCAGGAACAATTGGTAAGGATTAATGCTACCCACGGTAAGGTCATCATCGCCATACTTGGAATCATTAAAATGGAAACCGGCCAGTTTGTCTTCCATCAGTAAAAGGGAAACTATTTGTTCGATATTGGCTCCTTGTAAGTGGTGACCCAGATCAACCAGGGTCTGCGCCTTGTTGCCCAATTTGGAGGCCAGTAAATAAGATTGCCCCCAATCACCAATGGTGGTAGAGTAAAAATTAGGCTCATAGGGCTTGTATTCTATCCAAATCTTCCAGTCGGCGGGCAGTGCGGCATAAATTTCCTGAAGGCTCTCTAATGTACGTTCAAAGGCGCCGCGCATGTTGAGTTGACCCGGGAAGTTTGATCCGTCGGATAGCCAGAGAGACAGTGCCTTAGAATTCAGTTCGACGCCATAATTGATCACCTCGATATTGTGCTCAACGGCCTGTTTGCGCACCGCTTTATCTACATGGTGCAAGGAGCCGTGTTTATAGCTATGCTGCTGTGATGGCTGATCCTGAAAGGTATTAGAGTTTACCGCGTCGAAATGTAAACCATGCTGGGCGGCTAATGCTTTGATGGAAGCGGCATTATCAGGAATATCCCAGGGAATATGCAGGGAAATGGAGTTGCTGCTTTTGTTTAAGGCATGGATCAAACCCACATCCTCTATCTTTTCTTCCAGGCTGCGCGGTTCGCCACCGCCCGAGAAACGACCGAAGCGCGTACCCCCCGTACCTAATGCCCAACTGGGTATAGCCACCTGAAAATCGGTCAGTTTTTGGAGGATGATATCCAGTCCCTTTATATCGGCGGCCACAAAATCAAACTTACGCTGGTGCGCAGCTTGTTGTTTGTGGTTAGCTTCGTCAATAATGCTCTTCTCTAATTGCATGGTTATTGGTTTATGATGATATATTACTAAAACCATGTCATTGCGAGGAGGAAGGACGAAGTAATGAGCCCCACCCAACCCTCCCCGGAAGGGAGGGCTTTGAAATACTTTCTAAAAGTCTCCCCTTTCGGGGGAGATTTAGAGGGGGCTTATTGCCACGCTTCGCTCGCAATGACACGGTGGGTTCTAATGTGCTTTTTTTGTCCCTAAATCCTTTATCTTCAAATCCTTGCTCCAAAAATTACCTTACAAAAGCCATGGCTACGCCGCCATCTACATTCAAAACATTGCCTGTTGATTTGCTGAGCAGGCCACCGGTAAAGGCGAAGCAGGCATCGGCAATATCGGCAGGTAATATAATCTGGTTTAGCAGTGTACGTTTGGCATAATATGCGGGTAACTCTTCCACAGTAATGCCATAAGCTTTAGCCCTGCCTTCGGCCCATCCGCCGGCCCATATATTACTGTCGCTGATCACCGCGTCGGGGTTTACTACGTTTACCCGGATGCCATCAGCGCCCAGCTCGGCAGCATTCAATCTGCTCAGATGCAATTGTGCGGCCTTAGCCGAGCCATAGCCCGCGTTATTAGGTCCGCTTACCAGGGCATTTTTGCTTACTATATTGATAACATCACCGCCAATATCTTGTTTTTGCATCACGGCAACTGCGGCCTGGGTTATAAAAAACTGGCCTTTTACCAGTACATCATACAATAGATCCCAATCTTGCTCGGTATGGTCGGCAATGGATTTAGATATGGACAAACCTGCGTTATTCACCACAATATCAACTCCACCGAAAGCCAGGGCCGCGGTTTCTAAGGCGGCGTTGATCTGTTCGGCTTTGGTCACATTCAGTACAGCGGTAGTGTAGGAGTCTTTACCGTATTGTTTTTTAAACTCTTCGGCGGCAGCTTCAAGCCGTTCTGTATTCATGTCATTGAGGATCACTACAGCACCCTCATCCACAAATTTTTTGGCGATGGCTTTGCCTATGCCACCGGCGCTGCCCGTGATCAGGGCAATTTTACCAGACAAAGCCTTGGGTTTTGGCATCCGCTGTAATTTGGCTTCTTCCAGCAACCAGTACTCAATGTCAAAAGCCTCCTGACGGGGCAATGAGGTATACTCAGATATAGCTTCGGCGCCCTTCATCACGTTGATGGCATTGGTATAAAACTCAGCTGCAACGCGTGCGGTTTGTTTGTCTTTAGAGAACGAGAATAGACCAACGCCCGGGTACAGGATGATCACCGGGTTAGCATCCCTGATGGCCGGACTGTTATCATGTTTGCAGGTATTGTAATAGTCGGTATACATCTGGCGATAAGCGGCAAACGCCGGTGCAAGACGTTCCTGTAATGCTTTTACATTGCTCAAGTCCTCGTTAGGTTGCAGATCCAATACCAGCGGACTGATCTTGGTGCGCAAAAAGTGATCCGGGCAACTGGTTCCTAAAGGCGCCAAACGATCAAGATCATTGGAATTGATAAATTCCAGCACACGGGCATCATCGGTAAAATGACCTATCATATGTTTTTCGCTCGAGCAAAAACCCCGAAGGATAGGAGCAATTTCAGCTGCTTGTTTTTTACGTCTAACTTCGTCGAGACTTTGAATCTTTTGCCCGCCAAATACGGGGGCTTTTTTACCATAGTTTTCTTCCAGGTATTCGGCACAGCGTTCTATAACTTCCAAGGTGTTTACATAGCTTTCAAAAGCGGTATCGCCCCAGGTAAACAATCCGTGCGAACCCAGCATAATACCCCTGATGCCTGGATTTTCGTCAAGACATTGTTTGAGTTGCAGGCCAAGCTCAAAACCTGGTTTTTTCCACTCCACCCAGCCAATGGTGCCGTCAAACAGCTCCCGGGTTATTTTTTTACCATCCTTAGCCGCGGCGATAGCGATGGCCGCGTCGGGGTGCAGGTGGTCGATATGTTTAAAGGGTAAAAAACCATGCAGGGGGGTATCTATAGATGGCGCTTTAGAAGCCAGGTCATATATGCAATGGTTAAAAAGTTCTACCATTTCGTCCTCATAGGCCACACCCCGGTAAACGTTTTTGAGGCTGCGCAGGCGATCGACATATAATGCTGCCAATCCGCTCTTTTTGAGTGTGCCGATGTCGCCTCCAGAGCCTTTGATCCACATGACCTCAACTTCGCTGCCGGTGAGCGGGTCTTTCGACAACACCTTGCATGAGGTATTGCCTCCGCCATAATTGGTGAGGCGCAGATCGGCGCCTAACAGGTTTGAGCGGTATATTAACAGGGCAACTTCATCACCTTCCAGTTTGGCGGCTTCGGCATCATCCCACAGATAGCTTACATGTTTGAATGGTGTTGTTCTGATAGACATATATTTTTAATTATTGAATTATTGAGTTGGTGAATTAGTGATTTGAATTACTGAATGTTTTTATGATTTTTTTACTTGAGTGAATTACCATAGCCTACTACCAGTACCGATAGTATTATGACCGCTATACCGGTTATTACGGTGGCGAAAGCTCTTTTACTTACGCCTTTCCATTCTTTTAATATCAGTCCCCACATGTTGGCTATCAGGATAATGAAGGCCATATGCAGGATCCAGGAGCTGGCGCCATTGCCCATTTTACTTTCGCCCATGCCATAAAAAAAGAACTGCAAAAACCAGGTAGTCCCTGCCAGCGCCGCGAACAAATAGTTTTTAAGTAAGGGTGTTTTTTGATCGGTATAATTGCCAAAAGTTTTATTGCGGGCATTTAATATCATGCACCATATAAAGTTGGTAGTTAAGCCTCCCCAAAGTATAATAATATAGGTAACGTTGTTCTGGAACAGAAAATTACCCTGCGCCGGATGAGCTGCTTGCCACAGTTGATTGGCGGTATCGGCCATGCTTTTGCCGGCTTCTATACCAAAATTAAAGCAAGCGCTTAGTACGCCCGATACAATAGCCACCAGTATGCCCAGACCAAAGCGATAGTCTTTATTTTCTTGTGCTATTGCCCCATTGGCCGATAATTCTTTTTCCTTCATCATACCCGCTTTGCCGCATATCACAATGCCAGCAACGCATAGCAGAATACCCAGCAGCACCATTTGCCCCCAGGAGGTATGCAGCATCAGGCTAAAAGTATCCTTACCTGCTTTTGGGAAAATATCATAATAAATCGATGGTATCAAAGCCCCAAAAACAGAGCAAAGTCCCAGGATAATTGTACTACCCAGCGATACGCCCAGGTACCGCACCCCAAGGCCATAGGTGAGTCCGCCAATTCCCCAGAGTAAACCCATGAGGTATGTCCAGCCGATAACGGAACCTTCGGTATGGCTAATGATATCTGCAAAACCCGGAATGGTTAACCATGCGGCCAGCGGCGGTACAATAAACCAGGAAAAAATGCCGCCCACTATCCAGTAGCTTTCCCAGGCCCAGCCCTTAATTTTTTTATAAGGGATATAAAAGCTCCCCGAGGCAAAGCCACCGACAAAATGGAAAAAGACTCCAAAGATTATTTGCATACACTATCAGGTTATATTGGTAAAGCTAATTTAGGGAATAAATAGGCCGAAACTGTCATGTACTGTCATGGAAACCTCAGCCAACCCTCTCCAAAGGAGAGGGAGTATAAGGATGAATATCGACTCACCCCGCCTGCGCTTTGCTGGGCGACCCTCTCTTCGCTTGCGGCGGAAAGAGGGTAAAGAAAACATTTGTCATGCTGAACGGAGTGAAGCATCTATTCTGCTCCTAGCATATTCAATAACAGATCCTTCGTTCCTCAGGATGACAATTCTTTTGATTTTTAATGGTAAATCACCTGAATTGTGTAAACCCACTTTTTAGCATTTGAGCTTCCCAATATAGGAACGTAAGTAGGAATCTGTTTGTCTTTTATCCTTTCGTCCCTTGTGTTTTTATCCTAAATTAGGCACACATATGAAACCATATATTTTAGGTATCGATATAGGCACGGGTAGCACCAAAGCTGTGGCCCTCACCCTGACTGGCGAGGCATTGGGGGTGGTTCAAAATCATTACCCTATCAACAATCCGGAGCCGGGTTACAGTGAGCAGGATCCGCTGTTGATATGGCATGCCTTTGTAAAATGTATGCAGGATATCACCGCGCGGGTGGGCTATGCACCGGTTACCGTGAGTTTTAGCAGCGCCATGCACAGTATTATACTGGTAGATGAAACAGGAACGCCGCTGTCGCCCATGATCACCTGGGCCGATGCGCGGAGCGAGGATATCGCGCAGGAGCTAAGACATTCAGTGCAGGGAGCAGAAATATATCGCATTACGGGTACACCAATACATGCCATGTCGCCCTTGTGTAAGCTCATCTGGCTGCGTACCAATAAGCCCGAGCTGTTTATACAGGCAGCTCAATTTATATCGATCAAGGAGTTTATCTGGTTTAAACTGTTTGGAAGTTTTGAGATCGATTATTCCATTGCCTCGGCTACCGGCTTGTTTGATATCTTGAAGCTGGATTGGAGTGTAGAAGCCTGTAAGCTGGCCGGTATTTCTGCTGCCAAATTATCAATCCCCAGAAACACCACTTATCACCGTAATAACCTTAACCCGGATACAGCCGCCTTGCTGAATATCTCGCAACAAACTCATTTTGTGATCGGCGCGAGTGATGGTTGCTGCGCCAATCTGGGCAGCCATACTACCGGGCCGGGTATTGCGGCGCTTACTATTGGTACCAGCGGAGCGGTGCGTATCACCAGTCCCAAACCGGTATACAATTTTGATGGGATGACTTTCAATTACCTGCTTAACCAGGATACTTTTGTATGCGGTGGTGCGGTAAACAACGGAGGTATCGCCATAAACTGGCTACTGCAAAATTTCTTGCAAAAGGAAAAACTGACACCGGCAGATTATGACGAATTATTCGCGACCATCGATACCATCCCAGCAGCAAGTGACGGACTCATCTTTTTGCCTTATTTATACGGCGAGCGTGCCCCGCTTTGGGATACTCAAACCAGCGGCGGGTTTTTGAATATAAAACCGGCCCACACCCGGGCCCATTTTTTAAGGGCAGCACTGGAAGGGGTTTGTTTTGCTTTGTATGATGTATTGAAAACCGTAGAGGATGCCTCGGTAAATATTACTCAGGTGAACATTAGCGGCGGTTTTGTAAGTTCTGCTACCTGGACGCAGATCCTGGCAGATATTACCGGGAAAAGGTTGGTAGTGCTGCAGCCCGAAGACGCGTCGGCGGTTGGAGCCATTTACCTGGCTGCGCAGGTGCTGCATCCCGAAAGTTATGATCAGCTTACACATGTTGATAACCAAACGGTTATTGAGCCCAATGCGCAAAACCATGAGCGGTACAGCAAATTGTTTCCAATATTTAAAAAGCTGTACCGCGACCTCATGGATTCGATGCACCGACTGCATGAATTAGATATTTAAAAAGGGGGCTGCTATGAATGATTATTAAATGGATCGGCGAAGGCTTTTCCCGCTATCAGATCCAGGAACTCGGCATCGGTGATGAGGCAACTGTTGAGCTCTCTGGTTAATTCTTCCTTATTCAAGTGCTCGCCAATAAAAACCAGCTCGTTGTGGCGGTCGCCAAATTCTTTCGACCAGTTTTTTTCGATCATTTCTTTATTCTCTACAAAATCATGGAATTTAACGCGTTGCTGATAGGGCATGCTGGCCCACCAAACACCCGCATTTTCCAGGCGTGATGATCCACCTGCCTGCGAAAAATTCAGGGCATCATCCGGGGCAGAAGCTATCCAGAACAAACCCTTGGAACGGATAATGTTCTGCGGAAAATCGTGATGCAGGTAATGGTAAAATCTTTCGGGATGGAAGGGCTTCTTTGACCGGAAAACGGTTGAGCTGATGCCATATTCCTCGGTTTCTGGCGTGTGTTCGCCATTCAGTTCTTTGATCCACCCGGCAGACTGGGAAGCTTGGTCGAAATCAAATAGCCCGGTGTTTAATATCTCCTTAGGGTCGATCTTACCAAATTTGGTGTGTAATATTTTAGCGCCGGGATTTAATTTAGTGATCACTGCTTCTAATATCTTTACTTCTTTGAGCGATACCAGGTCGGTTTTGTTGAGTAGTATCACATCGGCAAATTCAATCTGGTCGGTAAGCAGGTTAACTATGGTGCGGCGGTCGTTGGGGTCATCCACGAGGTCGCGGTTCAGCAATAATTCCGAGCTCCCAAAATCCTTATAAAAGTTAAAGCAATCCACCACGGTAACCATGGTATCCAGTTTCGCAAACCTACTCAGGTCGATACCTGCATCTTCATCTGCAAAATTAAATGTCTGGGCGATGGGTATAGGTTCGGAAATTCCTGTACTTTCTATCAACAAATAATCAAAACGACCTTCTTTGGCCAGTTTTTCCACCTCAATCATCAGATCCTCGCGCAGGGTACAGCAAATACAGCCATTGCTCATTTCTACCAGTTTTTCTTCGGTGCGCGACAACGTTTTTTGATTGGCTACCAGTTGAGCGTCAATATTTACCTCACTCATATCGTTCACAATAACCGCTACCTTCAAATTTTGCTTGTTATGCAGTATATGGTTTAACAAGGTTGTTTTGCCGCTGCCCAAAAAGCCGCTGAGCACGGTTACAGGTAATCTCTTTTCCATCTGTAATTATTTTATACAAACATAAGAGATAATTTTTAAATGCAATTATGTTGCATTTAAAAAAGAAAAAATAAATGTCTACGAATGAGCTGTGTTGCTTATATATTACAGGCTAAAAGCCTTGGCAAACCGGTAACAACAGTAAACAATAACAGGGGCGGCCAGTACATCCAGTGTATAATGAATGTGCTGTACAAGCAGGAGTGCCATCACTACAAGCGCGGCAATAAGCGCGATAGCTTTATCCCGTTTTTTATCCAGGTGAAGATAGATAAGTACCATAGTTGAGGTATGCCCCGAAAAGAAAAGATCTTTGGTGATAGCCGCATGACCATAAAAATAACTCGTGAGCGGATCAACCAGGGGAACGAGCCCCGCGGGTGGGTCGAGTTTGACCAGCGTGAGTGATATGAAACGCGCTATACAAACAAAAATCAGCGTCCAGATATAAGTAGTACAAACAGCGGGTTTATAAAAAGCCCTTACAGCCATCAGGATTCCCATACCCCAAATAAGGGCAAAAATAGGTACCGATACATCATAAGCAGGTAAATGAGCCAGCACCCAATCATTAAGTACGGTGCCGTTGCGGTTTTCAATTCCTCTGAAAAAGCCCGGCATAATATTAATAATGGCCACAATAAGTATGGAGCCAACAAATAATTTAACACGCTTTAAACTGGTATCGTACGCGGTTAACCAGTTCTGTTTTAGCTTATAAATAGCGGTATTGGGCACAGTTTATATATAAATATGGTATGCTTAAATAGTTTATTGACTTCAATATTAAGAAGTTGTTACTAAAAAGTTAAAATAAATCAGACAAAAATATGAAATTAATTTGATGCAATGATGTTGCGTTTTAATTTATCTTTGCGCATGGATGTTCCAAAAAATACTTCACGGCTTGATCATATCGGGATAACAGCATCAACGTTGTGCGCTGTACATTGTGCGGTTGTGCCCGTGTTATTTACCAGTTTACCGCTAATTGGTCTGGGTTTTTTGGCCAATGCCTGGGTAGAGTGGGGGATGATCTTGCTGGCACTAATCATCGGTACCTATTCCATTGGCGGGGCTTATTTGCGCGTACACAAACGGCCCGCTCCCCTTTTTTTGTTGATAGCCGGTTTTGCTGTGATTTTGTTGGGACATGCGTTTACTACAGGTTGGCTTGAAATAATCATGGTGCCTGCTGGTGGTTTGCTGATTGCTGCCGCGCATTTTGTAAATTACAAATATACAGGGGCCTGCAGCCATAAATAGCCGGAAAGGAGGTGGAAGGGCAATGAATAGTTGATATTAGCCTTTTAACAAAACCATATTTTAAACCCTTAGTTATTCTTGTTAAATTTGTAGGCTTTTATATTATTCCCCAGTTAAATGACACAAACCCGCAATAATTTTCATTTTGAAGACTTGCTGAACAAGCATCATTTAAAAAAAACCGCCCCAAGGCTCAGGGTTTTATCCATGATGTCGTCAAGAAGCGCGGCCACTTCCCAGCCCGATCTGGAAAGCGTGATGAGCGATATTGACCGGGTTACGCTTTACCGCATCCTCAATGCTTTTGAAGAAAAAGGCATTATCCATAAGGTATTTGATTTAAACGGTACGGCCAATTACGCGCTGTGCAGCTCCAACTGCGACGAAGGCCATCATCATGACGAACATTTGCATTTTAACTGTACTAATTGCAAAAACGTTTATTGTCTGGACGATCTGCATCTGCCGGCAATAAACCTTCCCGCTGGATTTGAACCCACAGGTTTTACCTTGTATGCTACCGGCTTATGCCCAAAATGCAGTAAAAAAGCGGCCAAAAAATGATCTGGAATAAAAAGCTTTTTTACCTGATTACCCTTAATTGCGGGTTGTTGTTCTTGTTTCTTGGTCTTTGCTCATTTTCCCCTGGCAGAGATACTATTCCTGCAACATCTACCTTTAAATTTAAAACCATTATTATTGATGCCGGTCACGGCGGTAAAGATCCCGGGGCGCGAGGCTCCTACTCTAACGAGAAAACGGTAACCCTGGCTATCGCTAAAAGACTAAAGGCAGCCATCGACTCGCAGATTACCAGTGTTAAGGCCATCATGACCCGCACGGATGATACTTTTATACCGCTTAACCAGCGATCGGCCATAGCTAACCAGAATCATGGTAACCTGTTTATTTCCATCCACTGTAATTCCTCGCCCGAAGGTAACGCCGCCATAGCGCATAAGCGTAAAGGGGTACTGTTGCTGGTTTATGGTTTCCACCGGTTAAAAGAGCAGGAAGAAGCCGTACGCGAAAATTCCTCCATATTTATCGAAAAAGATTACAAGCAAAATTACGAGAGCTATGATGAAAGCGATCCCTCCAACCTCATCATCCTGAATGCTTACATTCAAAAATACCGCAAACAAAGTATCCTTTTTGGCGACCTGCTGAATACCGAGTTTGTTGATACCAACGGGCGCGAAAGCAATGGCGTAAAAGAGCAGGGTGTGCTGGTACTGGCCCACAGCGCTATGCCTGCCGTGCTCATCGAAACCGGCTTTATCAATAACCCCGAAGAAGAGGATTATCTGAACTCACCCGAAGGGCAAAACGAGATCGTGCAGTCTATCATCAGGGCTATTAATAACTATAAAAAAGCGATCGGGGCTTTGTAGAGCAACATGAAGCAAAGTCGACTCATCACCGGTCTACGCTTTTTAATACACGCGTCATTGCGAGGTACGAAGCAATCCCCGATAAGCAGATCCGCTCTGTAAAGTTTTAGATTGCTTCGTACCTCGCAGTGACGCGTGGGGAGAATGCAAAGCGCAGAGAGTGGTGACAAGTGTAGCGACGTCGGGGTGAGTCAATACTGTCCTGTAATCAAATTAAAATATCACCATAAACAACTATCTTCGGCTTTAACAACTCCACGCCGATGATCAATACCTGTACTTCCGTTTTTAAAAACATTTGTTATACGTTATGCCTTTGTTTATTGATAAGTGCAGTACATGCCCAGGTTAAAGAGCAGGGTATTATACCGCAACCCTATCGTATTCAAAAAACTGGTGATATATTCAGATTCTCTCCAAATGTAGCGCTAGGTGTTGGGGATGGCATCAGCACAGATAATCTGATTTTTTTTAACCAATATTTTCGCTCATTAGCTGGTTATGACTTAAAAAACGATAAAAATACAGGTGCGCTTCAATTGCGTATTGATTCTGTAGCAGTTGCGCAAGTGGAGGGGTATAAATTATCCGTAACCGCAAAACAGATCAGCATTATCGGGCACGACCAAGCCGGTATGTTTTATGGTTTGCAATCACTCATCCAATTACTTCATAAAGCAAGTGGGAAAATAACCGTGCAGGGCTGCACTATTGAAGATCATCCTCGGTTTGCCTACCGGGGATGCATCTGGATGTAAGTCGCCATTTTTTTAAGGTGGATGCTATCAAAAAATGGATCGATCTGCTGGCCTTATACAAGATCAATACTTTCCATTGGCACCTCACCGATGATCAGGGCTGGCGCATCGAGATTAAAAAGTACCCTTTGCTGCAAAGCATTTCTGCTTATCGCGATGAAACCATCATTGGTCATAAAAGGGATAGTCCGCACCGCTTTGACGGCAAACGTTATGGCGGTTATTATACACAAGAGGAAGTAAAAGCGGTAGTTGCTTATGCAACGCAAAGGCATATCACTATTGTTCCCGAAATTGAAATGCCCGGCCACGCGCTGGCGGCATTGTCTGCCTATCCCGAACTGGGATGTACCGGCGGCCCCTACAAAGCGGCTACCTACTGGGGTATTTTTGACGATGTATATTGTGCCGGCAACGAGCGAACTTTTACCTTTTTGCAAAATGTGCTGGATGAAGTACTGCCGCTATTTCCTTCCAGATACATCCACATCGGTGGGGATGAATGCCCTAAAACCAAATGGAAAACCTGCCCTAAATGCCAGCAACGCATCAAGGATGAGCATTTGAAGGATGAGCACGAGTTGCAAAGCTATTTTATCGGCAGGATGGAAAAATACCTGAACAGCAAAGGACGGCAGATCATCGGCTGGGATGAGATCCTGGAAGGCGGCCTGGCATCCGGCGCTACCGTAATGAGCTGGACAGGCGAGGAGGGAGGCATTGCCGCAGCAAAGATGCACCACAATGCCATCATGACACCCGAGAAATACGTTTACCTTGATTATTATCAGTCCTTATACCCCAGCGAACCCTTAGCAGGCGGAGGATATACACCATTAAGTAAAGTATATAACTATGAGCCGATAACCAAAGAATTGAGCGGCGATGAGGCCCAATATATTAAAGGCGTACAGGCCAATGCCTGGAGCGAGTACCTGGCCAGCACCACACAGGCCGAGCACCAGATATTCCCAAGGATACTGGCTTTAGCCGAAATTGGATGGACAACGAAAGGAAATAAAAGCTATCCCAACTTTTTGAAACGCCTGCGCTATGAACAACCCTTACTCAAACAACTTCATATCAACGCTGCAAATACATTTGATGAAATTACAGACAGTGTTACCCAATCTACAAATCATCAGGTACAACTTGCGCTGAACAGTACTTTGCCCGGTGGTCAGATCTATTATACTACCGATGGCACTGCGCCCGGATTGAAAAGTAAAAAATATGGTAAGCCTTTTATTGTTACTTCATCAGGCCAGATAAAGGCAGCCGTGTTTAGCGGAGCGAAACAAATAGGCCGAGTTTATCAGAAAGATTTTTATCTGCATAAGGCCATTGGTAAAACGGTAACCCTTACTAATCAACCACAGGGCGGTTATAACCCCGGCAATACATTTGGCCTGGTAAATGGTGTTTTTGGCAGCAAATTATACAATGATGGGCAATGGTATGGTTTTAATGGGGATGACCTGGAAGCGGTGGTCGATCTGGGCAAGATTGAGCCTGTATCGCAACTGGGTATCAATATTTTAAAATATCACTGGCAAAAAATGTGGGAACCTACACTGCTTACCTTTGAGACATCAACAGATGGTAAAAACTATACCGAAGTATATCGTCAAACTACTTTTAATGATAACGGAATCAATGCCGTAAGGGCCAATATAAAAGCCACGCAAGCCCGGTACATCCGGGTAAAAGGCACCAACAAAGGTATTATCCCACCCGGCGAATACATTGCCGGCGCCAAGGCCTGGCTGATGGTGGATGAGTTGATAGTGAGGTAGATGTATGAATCAGAATTAACTTCGTTGAGGGCTTCGCCGTTTACAGAATTTTAGAATTTTCAGAATCTACATAAGCATTTTGTTAATTCTAAAATTCTGTTAATTCTGATTCAGACAGTCATCCATATTTTTTTTCCTAATTTTATACCAAACACTAATGCGTGCGTTATGTTGAAATAATATACTGTTTGATATGCAATTATTTTACACAGAAAGCACCGCGAGGACAATTACTCCATGAGCAAAGTATTTACAATAACCGAGGGCTTGGAAAATATGGGTGCTTTACGAACGGGCGGCCAGGGCTCAGTTTACAAAGGCAGACGTTACGGCCCTATCATTACCGCTGTAAAGCTGTTACCAACCCCCATCCATACCGAAAGCACCGACGATAAGAATTTTCGTAATTTTCAAAACGAGGTTGAAAAATTAAAAAAGGTAAACGAAGAACCTAATCCCAACGTAGTTAAGATCCTGAATTCGGGCATTACAGAAAGCGGTTCGTTCCCGTTTATTGAAATGGAATTTATTGATGGCCCCGATCTGGAGGATCTGCTGAAACCACCGCACGAACCCATCTTCACCATCAAAGAGATCATTAAACTGGCAGATCAATTGGCCAACGCACTGTCGCACTGTCATAAAGTTTCGGTAAAGCATGGCGATATCAAGAGCAATAATGTCAAGTTCAATATCCACACGGGCAATTATGTGTTGTTGGATTTTGGTCTTTCGGCTATGTCTGATGATCAGCGTCGTACCAGTATCCGTCATGCCGGGGCTATAGAATTTATGGCGCCCGAACAAAATGAGGGCCTGATGTATTTTCAGACCGATGTGTACAGCTACGGCGTTATTTTGTATGAGTTGATAGCAGGCCAGGTGCCGTTCCCACTACGTGACAATGGCGAAACCGCACGTAACGCCGTGATGCTGGCCCATATGGAATCGCCGGTGCCCGATGTGATGGAGCTGCGCAAAAACAATCTGCCCGAAAGCTGGGCCGATCAGAAAAAAGAGCATGAAATGCTGGTACCGGCCTGGTTGCTGCAAATAGTGGCCAAATGCCTTAAAAAAGACCCGGACGATAGGTTTGCTGATGGTATTGAACTGCAGGAAACCCTGATGCACAGCAGTATATCGGCAGTAAGCAATAACCAGGTGGATGATACCTGGAACTCATCGGTATTGCTCAAAGAGAATGAGCGTTTGCAAGGCTTGCTTTTATATTACCAGGAAGCCGAAAATAATAAAGCGCTTCAGCCGGTGGTCACAGACGGGATTGATAAACCTGTGGATGACGGGAAGCAGGTACGCATGTCGAAACCGATTTTTGTGTTTTTTATGCTGATGCTTTGCGGATTTACCGTGTTTTCGGCAGTGGTGTTAAGCAAATATGGCGACAGGATATATCATGGTGTTTACAACCGTTTGTTTAAATCATCAAAAAAGCCTGTAGACTCTACTAAAAATGTTGTCCTTCCTCAAAAAAAGGAACAAGAAAAGCCACAGCAGGATACCACCCCAACCAATGACGAATCGGGTATACCACCCGAAGTTGATTCGCAGACCGACTCTATACTCAAAGGGATGAAATATAAAAAAACAAATACACAGGAACCCCAGTTTTATCGCGATAGCGCCAAAACCAAGGATACCTCCAATTTGAATTTTTAGTAGTGAGTAGTGAAGTAGTGGAGTAGTGGAGTAGTGGAGTAGTGAGTAAAAATGCCGGGCAATTTAGAATTTAGGTTTTAGAGTTCAGAAATTAGAACTTAGGTATTAGGATTTAGAGATTAGAGTTTAGAATTAAACATAAAGAATGGAATCAAAATCAACATTCTGGCAAAAGATAGGGCTGCAGGATTGGTTTTTGCCAAACGGCAAACCAGCCAATGCCGAAGCCGCGACTATAAAAGCGCTTACTCCCGATGATGTTTATTTGTACATTATCGAAAAATTTAAAGAATCTATCGGTCAGCTTTCTTTTGCCGATAGGGTGGTTTTTTACCATGAGTTTATCATCAGTTTTAACGAAGAAGACTACCAGGAATTTATCAATAACCGCTCCGGGCTTTTCGGCATCATCGTTAACGAATCGGTAAAAAAGTTTTACGAGTTACTGCGCGAGTACCAGGAAGTAGGCAAAAAAGTGGAGCCGTCCAGCTCCAAATGGGTATTCCGGTTGGTTTCGCATCCTGATTATGCCAAGGGCGATAAAGGATTTATTGGTAAGCTTTTACCCGGTAGTGATAAAAAGGAAGAGAATTTGCGGGTAACTTTCATCCCCCGCCATACTGGTGTGGCCCAAACATTGGATATCAGCAACGATATACTCAAGGGCTTTACCTATTACAGCGAAGGTTATTATGAACTACCCTACGCTTACGATCTGAACCATAAAGAAAAAGAGCTTGACCGGCCTGGTGATAAGATACTGGCCCGTCTGGATACCATTATGCCCGATAAGCAGTTTGTGGGCCGCAAGGTAGAGTACCTGGTAATGGATGACGATATTGTGGTATCGGGCAATGACGAAAGCCGTGAAGATCGTGCCATATTCAAAGTGCCCAGCGATTGGGTGAACACCCCGCACCTGCGCATCAGGCTTAACAAGGCCGATGGTAAATTTTACCTGGCCTCCTTTGGCGAGCTTACGTTAATTAATGAACAGGAAGTGCCCCGCAGCGACGTGAACGCGCCGCAATGGGTTGATCTTCCTTTTAATTCCAAAATATTACTGAACGGCATCATCGGTATTAACCTATTTAAACCCGAAGCATAATGTCGCAAATATTATCACTCGGGCTGTTGGCAATAGGCGTTTTATTATTAATAGCCCATTTTATCGACATCAAAAATTCCAGTAAAAACCATGGCAAATAATTTTTTCGGAATAACAGATATTGGCCGGCAGCGGGATAATAATGAGGATACCTTTATTGCCCAGAGATCCGGTGACGGTAATTTTATTATTGCCTGCGTAATTGATGGCGTTGGCGGCTATGTGGGTGGCGAAGTAGCTGCTGATATAGCTCGTGATTGCATCCTGGAGCAGCTGGCCTACATTGCAGGCGATGTGGTACCGCTATTGGTAAATACCATTGTAATAGCCAATCAAAAAATATACGATAAAAAACGAACAGATAAGCAACTGGAGAGCATGGCCTGCGTGCTTACCCTGGCTGTGATCGACTTACAGAACAACCAGTTTTATTATGCTCATGTAGGCGATACACGCCTGTACCTGCTGCGCGATCATACCCTCATCAAAATATCTAAAGATCACTCCTTTGTTGGTTTCCTTGAAGATTCCGGACGCCTGACTGAAGAGGCCGCCATGGATCACCCTAAACGCAATGAAATTAATAAAGCACTTGGTTTTAATCCCGAGATATCCAAAGATCCTGATTTTGTGGAGACCGGTCACTCGCCCTTTTTACCTGGCGATACCCTGCTGGTTTGCAGCGATGGCCTGACCGATCTGGTTGATAAAAACCTGATCACCAGCATCCTGACCAACAATAACGCAATTGAAGAGAAAGGCAAAAAGCTCATAGATGCCGCCAATAGTAAGGGCGGAAAAGATAATGTGACGGTAGTGCTTGTTCAAAATGACAAGGCACCAAGGCAACATAGCGCTACCCGTCCGGCTGCAACCGCGAAGGTTACAGACGAGATCGTCGATCCGCTGGCGCAGCCAAAACTACCCGACGGCCCGGCAACTGTACCAGTCAGGAGAAAAAGCAACCGGGGCAGTATGATCATGCTTTTCATATTGCTGGCCCTGGCAGTAGCAGGTTTCTTATGGCAATATTGGCTTAATTACCAGCTGAAGCAAACTACTGTAAAAGTGCCGCTCGTTCCCGTTAAAATTAAAAACGCCCAGGAAATTAAACTGCAGGATACTATTAACAAGCTCAAAGGAAAAACGCTGGTATTATCCGCTGCTGATTATCCCCAACCGATTGTTTTAACCGACAGCCTGCATATTGATGGCGACAGCTTGTACATCAAAGCAAAAGGAACCATCCTTTTTAAACGCGACTCTCTATACCATGGGCCAGCGCTTACATTGGCGGCTACCTGTAAGTTCATCGTGTTGGATAGCGTAGCTTTTGAAGGTTTTAAAACAGCTATTACTACATACAATGATGCCCTGGTATTAAAGCATGTGGTATTTAATAACTGTGTAACGCCGGTACAAACATCCTACAGTTTCCCGGCCAGCAAACAGGTTTCGGGCAGGTTGTTTGGAGGCATGTTTAAAATAGACAGTTTGGTAAGAGGCAAGAGTCAAGGATCAGGAATCAAGACAAAATAATAGTATGATAAAGGACTTTCTTTACACATTTAAAGCCCAAAGGGTTTTTAGAAATATGCTTATATCTGATCAATTAATAATTATTTATTCCGGTTCCAAAATGTCAACTCTTGATTCTTGGTTCTTGACTCTTGATTCTAACAATGGATAAGAGCAGGGGAATGGAGCGGCTGTTTTTATTGCTGACGGGTATTATGCTCGTCGCCCTTTTTGGCAAGCTTTATTTTGTGTTGCAACAAAAGTTTGTGGATGTAGATAAACGGCTTCAGGATGGTACTATCGTAAACCTCAATACACCAAATACCGCCCGTAATGTGGCCGCCCTGCTGCAAAAAGGGTACTATTTTGACGACCCCAAAGATGTTGATTATATCAGATCAACCATCGCTTCCAAAGTAAATATTGGTGAGGAAATTGATAACGCAGGCGAGCTGAACAAACGCCGTTACTATGTAAATGCCGATGATGCTTTTGCCAATGGTGGCGAATCCTTCAAGAAAAGGGTACTGGTATCCCGTTCCTTACTGGGTTATACCGGCGATGATTCCGTTAGGTTTACGCAGGAGCGTATTCATCCCCCGCAATTACCGGCACAAACAGATCTGGGTTTGGGCGAATACAGCATATCAGGAAATATCCACCACAAAGAACAAGCTATTGGCGGTGTACTGGTGAGGCTAAATATGATATTGCCGCAGGATAGTATCTATACTGATGAAGAAACCATAGCCAGGGGAGCCACCGCGCAGACGTCGGCCGCTTATAAAAAAGTTTATGTGATCAATGCGGATAAAAAACGCCAGCTGCAATCATTAACCGCCTTTGCTCGCACCGATGCCGAAGGTCATTATGCGTTTAAAAACCTGCCTACCGGTAAAGCCTTTGAAGTACTGCCATTACAGCCCGGTTTTGAATTCGGCCGCTCGCAGGGTGTAGTGGAATTGGATAAGGATAAAACGCTTAATTTCAGCCAGGCACCGCATACCATAAAACTATTATCCACCCGCGATTTTAATATCCTGAAAAAGGAAGGTGCTTTCATTGTTCGTACCCACGAGGAGTTTAATGAATGGTACTGGATCATAGTAGGTAGTTTTCTTGCTGGTTTCCTGATCATACATCTGTTGCTCAGCAGCCGTTACCCCCAGGCCGATCAGTTGATATTGCCGTTGGTGATGTTGCTCACGGGCATTTCCATTCTCACGCTGTTGAGTTTACAAGATCCTCTTCGCGACCGTTTTTTAGCTAAGGACACTTTAATCTATTTGGGTATCGGCGTTGGTGGTATCTGCATCATGCAATTCTTCAACCTGCGCCGTTTCAATGCCGATTCTACTTTATACAGACTATTGTTTTTTAAAGGAGCACGCAGCGCGGCCAATGGCTGGCCATGGGCTTTGGTAGCGATGGTCCTGTTATTTGGTACTATCTTATTTGGCACCGGGCCCGAAGGCAGCGGGGTGAAAGTGAATCTGTTAGGGGTACAGCCCAGCGAGATCGTAAAATACCTGATCATGATATTCCTGGCGGGCTTTTTTGCTGCTAATGAAAAATTCATCAGTCAGTATGCCAGTTGGGGTAAACGCTGGTCGTTTTTCTCTTTTGCGCTTATCGCTACGGTGATCACTTTATTGCTGTTTTTAGTACTGGGCGATCTGGGGCCGGCTATGGTGATTTGTTTTACCTTTATTATTCTGTTCTCCTTTTCGCGAGGCGATTTTATGCACATGGCCGCCTATGTGATCCTGTTTGTACTGGCCACCTGGCTTTTTGAAAATGTCTGGATCAGCGCGGCCATCACTTTTGGCGTATGGGGTATCGTGGCATTTTTAAAACCCCGCTTGCTCAGCGAATCGGCATTTATGGCATTGATTGTGATCACCGCGTTTTTAACCATTGATAAAATACCCGGGCTGGATAAATTGATCCCCGGTCCGGTTGAGCGGTTAGTAGAACGTAAAGCCATCTGGCAGGATCCCTGGAACAACGAAGTATATGGCGGCGATCAGGTTGCTAACGGACTTTGGGCCATGGCCAGTGGTGGCTTAAGCGGCACAGGCGTGGGTCAGGGTTTTGCCAAAACTATCCCTGAGGCGCATACTGATATGATTCTGCCATCCATCGGCGAGGAATTTGGCTGGGCAGGTATGGCAGCCATCTTTATACTGTTCTTGCTTTATCTGCATCGCTCCATTATCATCGGGCGGCAAACGGGTACGCCGCTGTTATTTTACCTTAGCGCGGGTATTGGCGTTTGTAGCTTTGTACAATTTATCCTTATAGCCGGGGGATCGATAGGGGCGCTGCCTTTATCTGGTGTGTCCCTGCCCTTTGAAAGTTATGGTGGTTCATCACTGGTGATCAATATGGTGGCGGCAGGTTTTTTGTTGTCCGTATCTTCAGTAAAAGGTACGCAGGTGCAAATGAGTTTTATTACCAAACAGCAGGACAAAAACCTGGTGCCCGCTTTGGCTGCAGCTTTAGCCGCGGTAGTATTGCTTACGGTAAATGTATCGCGCTATAGCGCCGATAACAAACACTGGGTGGTAAAACCCGCTTTGGTGGCCGATAAAAGCGGCTTACGAATGTTTAGCTATAACCCGCGTATCGCTATATTGATGAATAAGCTGCAGGCGGGCTCATTGTTGGATCGTAACGGACTGATCCTGGCTACCAGCAAACCCGAGCTGATAGAAAAGCAAAAACAAAAACTGGCCGATGCCGGGATCGCTCATTATGATCTGGATTCGGCTATGCATAAACGGTTGGAAAGGTATTATCCTTTTGAGGAAAATATGTTCTTCTGGACGGGCGACGAAAACACCGGCGTATTTAACGGCAGCACCAACGGCTATTTTGCCGAATATGAACATGCTGCCGAGCTGCGCGGCTTTAAAATGCCCGTTACCAGTTACAATGTCAAAGCGTCCCGCTACCAGGAAGACCGCTTTCTGCCTCGTGGTATGAAGGAAATGACGGTTAGCAAACGCGATTACAGTGCGTTGGCCCCATTATTATTGGCCGACATTAACGGTCCGGAGATAGCCGCCTTTAAAAACAAGAACCGGGATGTACAATTGACGGTAGATGCTGAGCTACAAACAGGTATACAACAGGCCATAGCTGCCGATACCTCGTTGCAGGATAACCGGGTTTCTGTAGTAGTAATGGAAGCCAATACAGGCGATGTGCTGGCCTCCGCAGTATATCCTTTGCCGCCTGTACATAACTGGGATCAGCTGACGATGTCGCAGGGTGATCAGAATAAACTGGCTACCTGGATGACCACTACCGATCTGGGTTTTACCTATGCTTCGCAACCGGGATCAACGGCCAAAGTGCTCACGGCCATGTCGGCATTTAACAAGTTGGGTATTGATGCGGCCAATGTGGTGTACCATGTAAGTACCGAAGAACGTATTCGGACAAAAGGAATCGAGCCCGATGAAACCGGCATGATTACTATGGCCAGGGCCATTGCCAAATCAAACAACGTATATTTTATCAAGCTGGCCAATCAGCAGCACCTGGAAGAATATATGGGTAACCTGTATATGAAAACCGGTATGTTTTTGCATGGCGTAGGCGGTTATTATTATAATAAGCCACCCGAAAATGATGAGCAGGAAGAAAAATGGCGTAACCTGTGGCGCAAAACCGAATTTAATACCAAGCCTCGTTACGACCCTAACAATATCCATAAAACCAGGGCCAAAGGTATCTCGGGTATGGCCTGGGGACAGGGTGAATTGATCGCTACTCCGGCGGCAGTTGCCCGACTCATATCGGGCGTAGCCAATGACGGCGTGCTGCATCCCAATCGCTTTGTGCTCAAGGTCAACGATACGGCAATAGCGGTAAAACCAGCCTTTAAACTGGCAGAAAAGCCCGAATATGCCGCTTTGCTGAAACAATACATGATAGCACAAAGTGCACCAAAAGTACCTATATTGCATATAGCCGTAGCAGGCAAAAGCGGTACGCCCGAGCGTATTGTAAAAAATAAAAGCGTGAACGATGGCTGGTATGTATTTTTCGCACCCGAAGCCAAAGGTACCGGCAATATGGTGGTGTGTATCCGTATCGAATCAACCCGGGGCTCATCAGACGCGGTGCGGCTGGCTGGTAATCACATCATCACGCTGTTATTGAAAAAGGGTTATATGAAAAGTTTTGCTCCTGAAAAAGTGGTGGTTCCTGAACAAGTAAAACAGGCTCCTGATGAAATAAATTTCCCGGAAGACACAACGCAGCAATAAGGGGAGCAAGAATTTTTGGAAAAGCGTTCTCTTAAGGGGCTTTTTAAGTTTGATTGTTTTTAAATGTAGCGACGCATCATTGCATCTCCCGAATACATATTAAAATAATTAAACGTTTTTTAGGCGGCTCATCTTGAGAGAGACGCAATTATGTAAGAATGTTTTAAATCAAAATTTAAACGGGTTCTTAGAATTTAGAGTTTAGTTTTTAGAGTTTTAGAATTTTACCAAAATGGCATTTAAATTATTCAGAAATAAGGGTGAGAAACGCGACTGGGATGTAAAAAGTCTGCGTGATGCCCTTTTGCGTTTTATCAAAGAGTCTTTACAAAAAGTAGAAGGTGGAGAAGGCGGTCACATCAAGGAGCTGTTGCTTTATATAGCGGCAAGTCCGGAAGATAAGCACTTGTATGAAGGCGCTGTTTATGTACACGATAAAGATAAGTTCAGAAACGAAGTACAAAAAATAGCCGATGATTACGCGCTTGACCTGCCACCTGACTGGACAATTGAGGTGGAATTTGTGGATGAACTGCCATCAGAAGCAAGCCCGATCCCCGATCTGGACGCGGCTTTCCTGATGCACACCCGCCGGCAGGTAATGCACAATGCCTCATCGGCGGTAGCCTACATCCGGATATTGAACGGAGAAGCCGAGCAGGGAGAGTACGTGATCAAAGCTACGGACGATAAAATAAACATCGGTCGCGATAAAAAAGCGGTAACCGATAACGGATCGTTTCGGCTAAATAAACTGGTTTTCCCGGCCGAAAGCAAAGATGAAAGTAATAGATTTATCAGCAGGCAGCATGCCCATATCGAGTGGAATAAGGACTCGGAATGCTTTATGATATTTGCCGATGAAGGCGGCGTACCTCCCCGCAATAAAACCAAAATTCACATTGCTGCCGACGGCAAAATGATCAAGCTGAACTCCACCCAGATCGGTCACCCCATGAGCGAAGGCGACCAGGTGATCCTGGGCGAATCGGCGGTGTTTCTGTTTAGTACGAAGGCTGAGGGGTAATTATAACTCTGGTTTCTCCCCGCGTCATTGCGAGGAGGAACGACGTGGCAAGAGCGGCTCTACAAATCGGGGATTGCCACGCTGTGCTCGCAATGACGCGTGGGTTATCCCTTACTCCCAAAATCCCCAAGCCCCTTCATTTCTTATCCTACATCAAGTGTAAACCCTATTTTACGCGGTAACTTTGAATCATGAATTAAAACAATTATTAATTTTTGATCACGAAAGGAAGATAATGGAAAATACAATAAACGGCATTCACCACATAACTGCTATTGCAGGCAACGCCAAAAAGAACTATGATTTTTATACCCGTGTTTTGGGTTTAAGGTTGGTTAAAAAAACGGTGAACTTTGATGATCCGCAAACCTATCACCTGTATTATGGCGATAAGTTTGGTACACCTGGAACCATCCTTACTTTTTTCCCATGGGAAGGCATTACCGCGGGTAGAAGAGGCGCACGTCAGGCAACTGAAATTGGCTACAGCGTACCCGAAGGTAGTTTGGATTTTTGGTTGAAAAGATTGGATGCTAACAACGTACTATATAACAAACCGGCCGAAAAATTTGGCGAGCAATATCTCACTTTATTGGATCCGGACGGCTTAAAACTGGAGCTCATAGTACCTAAAACTGCCGATAACAGGCTGCCCTGGGAAACAGCAGAAGTGAAAACAGAAAATGCTACCCGTGGTTTTCACAACATTACCATCACTACCAATAAAATGGATGCTACCGCTAAAATATTAACTGATGTTTTTGGTTATAAATTACTGGAGCAGCATGTGAACCGCTTTAGGTTTGTGACCGACGCGGTAGATAACGCGGCGATAGTTGACCTGGTTGAAGTAGCCGGAGAAGTTGCAGGACATGTTGCAGGAGGCTCCGTGCACCACGTGGCATTCCGGGTTAAAAACGAGGAGATATTGATGCAATACCGCGAAAAGATAGCCGCACTGGGTTTACACATAACCGATAAGATCGACAGGAATTATTTTTACTCATTGTATTTCCGCGAACCGGGTGGTGTATTGTTCGAGCTGGCTACCGATAACCCTGGTTTTTCGGTTGATGAACCGGTAGACCAATTGGGCAGCGGTTTAAAACTACCTGCACAGTATGAGAACATTCGCGAGGATCTGGAAAAATCGTTACCTTCATTAATATAAAATTATGTACACGCATCGTAAACAGATAGTTACAGCGGGATTGCCTGCAGGTGAGGCCAAAAAGGCCATGATCATGGTGCATGGGCGCGGTGCATCGGCAGTGAGCATCCTCACCTTAAAAGATCACCTGCAACTGGATGGTTATGCCATTTTTGCGCCGCAGGCTACCGAACATAGCTGGTACCCCTATAGCTTTATGGCGCCGGTGAGTAATAATCAGCCTGCATTGGATTCGGCACTGGAGGTGATAAGCAGTTTAGTAAAGGATATTAAACAGCAGGGTATAGCACAGGAAAATATCTATTTCCTCGGTTTTTCGCAGGGGGCGTGTTTAACGCTGGAGTATGTATCCCGTAATGCCGGTAAATATGGTGGTGTAATAGCTTTCACCGGTGGATTGATAGGTGAAAAGTTGATCGATGAAAACTATAAAGGCGATTTTGATCAAACCACCGTATTGATCACCACCGGCGATCCTGATCCTCATGTACCCGTAAGTCGGGTGAATGAGACGGTGAGCCTTCTTGAAAAGCTTAATGCCAATGTTACCAAAGAGATCTATAAGGGCCGGCAGCATACCATCTCTGGTGCAGAACTTGATCTGGCTAATAAGCTACTGGAGTAAATAATTTAGATGAGAATAATCAAAGGAGGTGCTGAAAAGTACCTCTTTTTTGTTTATAAATAATACTGAAAACCCCTTTGTACAGCAAATAGCTTTGCTTGTTATGTAATATAGTTTAAGTTAAGCTTAAATTTATTTCAATTTAATACAACCAATTCCTATATATTTTGTTGGTCTTATAACTGTTTGTTATACAGGTTATTTGCAGACTGACCGCTCAAATTAATCTTTATTGTGAAGTATTTGCAGTTTATCATTTCATATGATGAGCTCTAAAAACAGTATTGTATCACTATCAAAACCAAACCAAACCGAAATATAAAACTATGGACAAACATCAACAAAATCACCATCACGACAACTTAACAGTCGTTAACAAAAAGTGAAGTAGGTAACACTTTTTGATGCAGATGAGCCAAACCGGCTCGACAGAATTTCATTAACAGAAACATTAACCAAACACAACCAAGGTATGCAATTAAACTTTACGAGTAGGGTATTATATGCGCCCCGGACAACAACCTCCAAGCTATTTTTAGTTTTAAAACTAACGGGTTTATTAATCATCATGGGCTGTTTACAGCTTAGGGCCAAAAATTTCATAGGGGATTCTTCAGAACCCATAACCATAACAGGCCAGGTAAAGGATGCACAAGGGCAGCCATTGCCGGGTGTTAACGTGAAGATAAAGGGAACAAGCATTGGCGCCACTACCAGTGTCGACGGTAAATTTAGCTTACAGGCTAATGATAACGCCGTGCTGGTGTTCAGCTTTGTAGGTTTCAGAACTAAAGAAGAGCCTGTAAATAAACGTACCGCTATTGATATAGTGCTGGAAGAAGATAAAACCCAGCTGCATGAAGTAGTGGTAGTAGGCTACGGTAACCAGGAACGAAAAGATGTAACAGGAGCGGTAGGGACGGTTAAAATGAGTAATATCAAAGAGATCAAAGCTGCCAGTGCCGATCTGAAACTGGCCGGGCAGCTGGCCGGTGTAACTGTGAACCAGGTAACCGGTACTCCGGGTGGTGGCGTATCCGTTAATATCCGGGGCGCGGGTTCGGTAGGTGCGGGTGATGATCCGCTGTATGTGGTAGATGGCTTCCCGATCTCGCCGGGCTTTGATCAGTATTCCAATCCGCTGAGTACCATTAACCCCGATGATATCGAGAACATCAGCGTACTAAAAGACGCGGCTTCAACAGCCATATACGGTTCGCGCGGTGCGAATGGCGTTATCCTGATCACCACTAAGAGGGCTAAGAAGGGCGAATCAACAGTTACGGTAAATACATCTACCGGCATCCAGACCATATTGCCTAAAAGCAAGCTTAAAATGATGACGGCTTCTCAATTCGCGCAATGGCGTACAGAAGCGATAGAAGATGCCAACAAGGCCAATGGTACTAATAATCCGATACCGGATGAATATAAAAATCCGGCATCGCTGGGCAAAGGTACCGATTGGTTTGATGCGGTTACCCGTGTAGCGCCCATGCAAAATTATGATGTTACCATAGCTAATGGTACCGAAAAAGCACGGTCGCTGTTTTCATTAGGCTATTTTGATCAGCGGGGTACAGTATTGAATACCGGATTTAAAAGATACTCCTTAAAGGGAGTTATAGATGCCGATTTGGCCAAAAACGTAACCGTTGGCTTAAGCATCGCGCCTACCTATAGCCTTAGGGATCTGCAGGAAACAGATGGGCACTTCCTTTCAGCCGTTTTGAGTCAGGCTTACCTGGAAAGTCCGCTTATTCCGGTAAAACAACCCGATGGCTCCTATACCAATGTGGTAGGTTCGCCGGGTACCTTCCAGAACGCCAACCCGGTAAGTGAGCTGGTGAATACTACCAATAAACGTAACGAATTCAGAGGGCTTGCCAATACCTATGCAGAGTGGCGGATCATCCCGGGTTTAACCCTGAGGTCGACTTTTGGTGTTGATTATCAAACCAAATCACAGGATTATTTCCGGCCATCGTTCCTGGGAGCCTTCAATAACCATAATGTCGATGGAACTCAGGCAAAAGCTATTGCATCCTCTACCTCGGTAAACTCTTTTAACTGGCTAAATGAAAACTCCATTAATTATAAAAAAACATGGGGCAATCATACATTAACCGCATTTGGCGATTACTCTATCCAACAGGAAACAGATCACAACCGCTTTGTTTTTGGTACCGATTTTCCGGATGATGTAGTTCGGTCGATCAGAGCTGCTACTACCATTACCGCCCCGCCGGATAATAATACCGATCAATCGTGGCGCCTGTTATCATTGATAGCCCGTGTAAACTATGCCTATAAGGATAAGTACTTGTTAAGTGCGTCTATCCGGCGCGACGGTTCGAGCCGGTTTGCCCAAGGACATCAATGGGGTACGTTTCCATCCGTATCCGGAGGCTGGCGTGTCTCTGATGAATCATTTTTTCCCAAAACAGGGTTTATTGATCAATTGAAATTTACGGCCAGTTATGGCCTTGCCGGTAATAACAATGTAGGTAACTATGATTTTTTCCCTCCGATTGAATCCACTAATTATACGTTTGGAGGGTCGCTGGCTCCAGGAAAATCTATAACATCTCTTGGAAATCAACAGCTTGGATGGGAAACCACGCGCCAGCTGGATATTGGCATGGATATCTCCCTTATCAAAGGCCGTATTTATTTAATAGCCGAATATTATAACCGTTACACACAACGCATGCTGCAATATATTCCGCTGCCTATAGCTTCCGGTTATGATAATGCCCTAACCAATGTGGGTAACGTGCGCAACCGGGGCTGGGAGTTTACTTTAACCACTAAAAATATCATCGGCAGCGGATTTAACTGGAGCACCGATATGAATATATCCTTTAACCGTAACAAGGTATTGAGCCTGGGCCCAACCCAGCAGATATATGATGCTCCGCCCAATGATAATCCAACTAATATAACTAAGGTTGGCTTGCCGCTCGGACAATTTTACGGATACATTTTTGAAGGCATTTTCCAAAACCAGGCAGAGCTGGATAAATATCCGCATTTTGACGGACAAGCAGTAGGCACCATCCGCTACAAGGATGTAAATGGCGACGGAGTGATTGACGGTAAGGATCAAACCACTATCGGTAATCCCTGGCCAAAATTTACTTTCGGTTTTAACAATCACCTGTCATACAGAAATTTTGATATGAACATTATTTCGGCCGGTTCAGTGGGCGGGCACATATTTGATGTATACAAGCAGTTCACCACCAACCTGGATGGCGTATTTAATGTAGAGCAATCTGTTATGCAACGCTGGCGATCCGAACAGCAGCCGGGTGCAGGGCTTTTGCCAACCACGGTTGTTAATACAGATCTGGCCCGTGATAAATACCCTTCCTATTGGGTCGAGAGCAACTCTTACCTCATGGTTAAGAATATCGATCTGGGGTACAATTTCAAGACTAAGTTCAGCAAAAATTTCAGGGTTTATTTCAGCGCGCAGAATGCTATCCTGATAACCGGTTACAGAGGCGGTAGCCCCGAAGTAGGCATTGAAGGGCAGGATGGTAACAGGTCACTTTCGCCAAATGTGAATTTTACAGGTTACCCAATCTCTGCTGTATATACCATAGGTTGTAATGTAACCTTTTAGTGAGGAATAAGGATTCTTGGAGCAAAGAGTAAGGATCTGTAAGCCAATGAACTAATGAACCGATAAACGGATAAACAAATAACCGAAGACATGAAAAAATACATATATCTTTTTTTGATCCTTACCGCTGCGGGTGTAGCCGGCTGTAAAAAGGATTACCTTTCCCTTCAACCCACCGATTACGAAAACAATACTAATTTTTATAAAACACCGGCCCAGTTTACGCAGGCTGTTAACGGGGCTTATGCACCTTTGCAAGGCTTGTACACAGGTTCTTTTTGGGCCATGGGCGAAATGCGATCTGATAATACATCGTATGAATTTGATCCCGACGATAGGTCAGGTGTTAATAAAGAAGAAATTGATGAATTCAGGGAGTTGGATAATAATGATATGGTTGGTGCTTTTTTTAGCTCAAGTTTTACAGGAATAGGTAGGTGTAACGTAATTCTGGCTCGTTTGCCTGCTGCCAAGCTGCCTCCAGCCGTGGCAGATACTATAAGCGGGCAAGCTAGTTTTTTACGTGCATTTAATTATTTTAACCTGGTGCGCATGTTTGGCGATGTGCCCCTGGTATTAACTGAACAGCAATCGGTAAGCGATGCTTATAAAGTAGCAACCAAAGCCCATGCCGCCGATATATACACCCAGATAATTGCCGATGCCAATGACGCTATAGCTAAATTACCACTTAGTTATGCGGGCTTGGGTAATAAAGGCAGGGTAACCAAAGGCACTGCCCAAACCTTGCTGGCTGAGGTATACATGACCCAGAAAAAATTTGATCTGGCAGTACCTTTACTGCGCAGTATTATTAGCTCCAATGTGTATAGCCTGAATGCCAACTATGCCGATAATTTTGATATCAATAAAGAGAATGGCCCCGAATCGATATTTGAGATCCAATATATCGAAGGGCCAAACGGGCTGGGGAGTGATTTTATCGATACGTTTGCCCCCTGGGATGTATATGATGATTCTGTAACCGGACACACCCTGGATAATGGCGCGCAAAACGGCTGGAATATCCCTACACAGGATCTGTTGGATGCTTATGAGCCTGATGATAAAAGACGGGCAGCCTCTGTTGATGAAACATTTACATCTGATCAATATGGTATCACCATGCCTTATATTAAAAAATACCAGAGTGTAGGCGCTGTTAAAGGCATAACCGGCAATAATTTCCCGGTTTATCGCTATGCCGATGTTTACCTCATGCTGGCCGAATGCCTCAATGAACAGGGTTTTTCAGGTGGAGGTGATGCTTTCAGATATTTAAACCTGGTGAGGGAACGGGCAGGCCTACCAGATAAAACCGCGGGTAATGCCGATGCCACATTAAACGTGGCCAGCCAGGAAGATTTTCGCACGGCGGTAGCGCATGAAAGGCAAATTGAGCTGTGTTTCGAAAACCACCGCTGGTTTGACCTCCTGCGTACCGGCAAGGCTGTAGCGGTGATGACGGCCCATGGTGCCCGGGAAAAGGAAATTAAAAAGCCGTATTGGAATATTAATTCGGCAGCATATACCAATATTCGCCTGCTTTTCCAATATCCGTTAACCCAGGGGCAGCTGGGACATTGAGAAAGAGAGTCAAGATAATAAGAGTCAGGAATCAAGAGATGGAAAATTGTAGTGAAGATATAAGAATCAAGAGTCAGGCAGGAAAATAAATAACAAGATGGTTTGGGCTTTTGTCCCGATTCTTGTATCTTGATCCTTGACTCCTGATTTCGAAGTCTTGATTCCTGACTCTTATTATCTTGAATCTCTCTGTAACATCATATTTACTTTTACGGTTAAAAAATATGAGATATATACAAACAAAAACCGTTCTTAAGCTATATTTAGTAGCATGAATTACATAGCCCAAACAGGCCTGCTCAAAAAAGTATACCTGAGTACCGTTATATTATTTTTTATTTGTCGCCAGGGCTTTGCACAGGTTCAAAATGCGCCTGTGACTTTCAGGGTTGATAATTTAATATGTGAGTATAAGGTTAACCCCATAGCTGTTGACGCGGCCAACCCACGCATGAGCTGGAAACTGATCACACAAGACCGTAACATACAACAAACTTATTACGAGATAAGGGTGGGTACCAATGCGGTATCATTAACCAAGGGTAAAGACCTCATCTGGACCTCGGGCAAGGTGCCTTCGGATGAGTCGGCGCATGTGTATTATGGCGGTCCGATGCTTACCTCGCGCGAAAAGTGCTACTGGCAGGTGCGGGTATGGAACAATAAAAACCAGGTAACACCCTGGAGCATGGTGAACTACTGGAAAATGGGTTTACTGAAGCAGGAGGATTGGTCGGCCAAATGGATCCAGGATAATTATCTGTCTGATACTACCGGCGGCCCGAGCCCTATGTTCCGAAAAGCATTTAAGCTTGATCATAAAATACGTGCTGCACATTTATATATCACCGCGCATGGCGTATTTGAAGCGCAGATAAACGGTAAGCGGGTGGGCAATGATTATTTTGCTCCCGGTTGGACAAGCTATAACAAACGCCTGCAATACCAGGTATATGATGTTACCTCGCTGCTCCGGAGGGGGGATAATGCCACAGGTGTAACCATTGGCGATGGTTGGTACCGGGGCTATACTTACAATCGCAGAAAGAATGTTTACGGCAAAAAACTGGCCCTGCTCTATCAGCTCGAGATAGTTTATACCAACGGCAAACGCGAAACCATCACCTCAGACAAAAGCTGGAAGGTGGCTTATGGCCCTATCCGCTCATCCTCATTTTTTGATGGTGAAGTGTATGATGCCCGCAAGGAAAAGAACGGATGGACGGATCCTTTGTATAAGGATGCCACCTGGGATACCGTAAAAACGGATGAAAGCATCAAAAGTAACCTCATCACCACCATCGGCCCAACGGTAAAAAAACATGAGAAGTTTTTGCCGCTCAAAGTGTTAACCACACCTGCCGGCGAAAAAGTGATCGACTTTGGACAAAACCTGGTAGGCTGGGTGCAATTTAAGCTGAAAGCCAAAACCGGCGATACCATCCACCTTTTTCATGCCGAGGTGCTTGATCAGAAAGGAAATTTTTACACCAAAAACCTGCGAACCGCTAAACAGGAGATCACCTACGTATTTAAAAGTGATAGCGCCGAAAGCTACGAGCCGCATTTTACTTTCCAGGGGTTCCGGTATCTGAAAGTGGTGGGCTATAATGGTCCGCTTGACTCTACCAACGTGGCCGCCTATGCCGTATACTCCGATATGGCGCAAACGGGTAAGTTCTCCACTTCAAATCCATTAGTTAATCAGCTGCAGCATAACATACAGTGGGGGCAAAAAGGCAACTTTGTGGATGTACCAACGGACTGCCCGCAGCGTGATGAACGCATGGGCTGGACCGGCGATGCACAGGCCTTTGCTCGTACCGCCACCTTCAACATGGATGTGGCCGGCTTTTTTACCAAATGGCTAAAAGATCTTTCGGCCGATCAGCATAAAGATGGGGCTGTGCCTTATGTGATACCCAATGTGTTGGATAGCGTCTCGTCGGCAGCTTCGGGTTGGAGCGATGTAGCCACCATTGCACCCTGGACTATTTACCTGGCCTATGGCGATAAGCAGGTGCTGCAACAACAATATGAAAGTATGAAAGCCTGGGTAGGCTATATACAGATGCATAGCCGCAATTATCTTTGGGATACCGGTAACCACTTTGGCGACTGGCTCTTTTACGCCGGAACCAATTATGCTGATGGCGCCGCGCTTACCGATAAAAACCTGATAGCACAGGCATTTTACGCCTATTCGACCCAGTTATTGATCAACGCGGCCAGAATTTTGCAAAGGGGTGATGACGTGCAGAAATACACCCAACTGCTGTACAATATCAAAAAAGCGTTCCAAAGCGAGTATGTTACACCCAATGGCCGGATGATATCCGGTACGCAAACTTCTTATGTACTGGCCCTGAGCTTTGATCTGCTGCCCGAGAATTTAAGGGAATCGGCGGCAAAAAGGTTGGTTAACAACATACAGGATTATGACGAACATATCACCACTGGCTTTTTGGGTACACCCTATATTTGCCATGTACTGAGTCGTTTTGGCCATACCGATATCGCTTATGACCTGCTGATGAAGGAGTCGTACCCATCATGGCTGTACCCGGTAAAACACGGCGCTACCACCATTTGGGAGCGCTGGGACGGCATCAAGCCCGATGGCAGTTTTGAAGACCCGGAAATGAACTCGTTTAACCACTATGCTTATGGCGCCATTGGCGATTGGATGTACCGGGTGATAGCAGGTATCAATACCGACGAAAATTCACCGGGTTTTCATAAGATCATTATTTCGCCGCATCCGGGCGGCAAACTGACCAGTGCCCAGGCCGAGCTGGAAACTTTATATGGCAAAGTAAAATCGGCATGGAGCATTGATAATGGTATATTTACCTTAGACGTAATTGTGCCGCCCAATACCACTGCCGAGATCGTGCTGCCATCCGTAACCGATCAGATCACCGAAGGCGGCCTCGATATCAATACCATAAAGGAAATTACCGGAATCCAAAAAATAGGTAACGATGAGCATTTAAATATTGGCTCGGGTACCTACCATTTTGTATATACGCTGAAAACTTTTGGCAAGCACGTGAATTAAGGTTGTTGATCAACAGAGAATAAAAATATGGCAAACACCATCGTTGGCGATAAGGCCACCAGTATCAGTCGCCCGCGCTTACTTTCGCTCGATTTTTTCAGGGGATTTACCGTAGCGGCTATGATACTGGTAAACGATCCCGGCGACTGGAGCCATATTTACTGGCCACTGGAGCATTCCAAATGGAATGGCTGCACCCCAACCGACTTGGTTTTTCCCTTCTTTTTATTTATGGTGGGCGTATCCATTGTTTATGCCATGCAGGCCAAAAAAACCGACACTACGGCACATCCTAAGCTGATGCTGTCCATCTTGCGCCGTACCGTCATTATTGTATTGCTGGGGATCTGCCTACCGCTCATTGGCGATTTTCAGTTCAGCCATTTGCGTTTTCCCGGCGTGCTGCAGCGTATTGGTATCGTTTTTGGCATTACCGCGGTGTTGTACATTAAAACCAATACCCGTACGCAGATAATTATTGCCGCCATTTGTTTAGTTGGCTATTACCTGCTCATGACACTGGTGCCTGTGCCTGGTTTCGGGCCTGCCAGCCTTAACCCCGAAACCAACCTGGGTGCCTGGGTCGATAGACTGGTATTTACCCCGAATCATCTCTGGGGTGCATCCAAAACCTGGGATCCGGAGGGTTTATTGGGTACGATCCCAGCTATCGGCACCTGTTTAATCGGTGTGCTTACTGGTATCTGGCTCAAAAGCGATAAACTAAAGACCGGCAGTCAAATACTCCGGTTGACGAATGTGGGAGCTTTACTGGCCGTAGCCGGATTGATCTGGAACACGTTTTTCCCCATCAATAAATCTTTGTGGACAAGCTCCTTTGTATTATTTACCGCAGGGCTGGCCATCATTATTCTCTCCGTGTCTTATTGGTTCATCGATGTAAAGGGTTATAAAAAACTGCTGCCGCCATTCCTGGCTTTTGGGCGCAATGCTATAGCGGCTTATGTGCTGGCCGATGTTATCCCTGCTATTATATCTATTATCCCGGTTAAGGATAACGGCCATAAGACCAATATCTGGTCGTACATGTATTTTCACCTGCTTACGCCCAATTTTTCGCCAGAGAATGCCTCGCTTATTTCGGCTATCTTTACCGTGATCATCATCTTTATACCAGTTTGGATCCTATACAGGAAAAATATCACGGTTAAAATTTAAACCTACATTCTTTTATGATTCGTTTCAGCAAAATATATCTGCTTTTAGTAATTACCTGTTTGGGTTTAAATACAAAAACAACAACTGCTCAAATACATGTCATTCCGCAACCGCTGCATTTAACAACGCAAAAAGGCGATTTTGTGTTGAACAGAAAAGCTGTTATCGGAGTTGACAAAGAAAGCGCCGCGATAGGTAAATACCTGCAAGGCTACCTGGCACAATATTATAAACTACAGTTAGCGCTGAAGGTTTACGCCCAGATCCCCCCATCAACGGGTATAAGATTGATCAGCAGTAACCTGAAAGGAGCAGACGGGGCGTATGCGCTGAGTGTTACCGCAGGTAAAATAACCGTATCGGGTAAAGGAGCCGGGATATTTTATGGGGTGCAATCACTTATCCAATTGCTGCCACAGGTTAGCATCAAGCCTTTGCAGATACCCGTTTGTGCTATTAGCGATGAACCTCGTTTTCAGTGGCGTGGTTTAAGCCTGGATGTATGCCGCCATTTTTTTACGGTTGATGAAGTGAAGAAATACATCGATGTGATGGCGCATTATAAGCTGAATGTATTGCACTGGCATTTAACCGATGATGAGGGCTGGCGCATCCAGATCGATAAATATCCGAAACTGACCGAAATGGGTGCCAAAATAGCCTATTATGCCAAGGAAGGAAAGTTCCGGAAGCTGGATAACCTGGTTGATGGCGGTAACGATGGCTTTTATACCAAAGCCGAGATCCGCGATGTGATCAAATACGCGCAGGACAGGTTTGTGACCATTTTGCCAGAAATTGAAATGCCGGGTCATAGTGAGGCAGCCATATTTGCTTATCCCGAGTTGGGTTGTAAAGATTCCACAGGCGCCAAACACCGTGTGCGCATGCTCGACCCCAGCGAGTATACCTTTAAGTTTATGGAAGATGTGTTGACCGAGGTGATCGCGCTATTCCCTAATCAGTATGTGCACATTGGTGGCGATGAAGCCGAGATGGTCGATTGGCTCAAAAGCCCCACAGCGGTTGCCCTGATGCGGAAAGAAGGTCTGAAGAACGAGAAAGAAGTACAAAGCTATTTTATTAAACGCATCGAAAAATTCCTGATCTCCAAAAACAAAAAGCTGGTAGGCTGGGACGAAATATTGCAGGGTGGCCTGGCCGAATCGGCAACAGTGATGAGCTGGCGGGGCGAAGAGGGCGGAATTGAAGCCGCCCGCATGCACCACCATGTGATCATGACACCGTTGCCTTATATGTATTTTGATGCGCCGCAGGCTAACGAACAACTGGAACCCATAGGCTGGAACCCGCCGGTTACCTGGCAAATGGTATATAATTATGAACCGCAGTCGAGCCAGCTGACACCCGCCGAAGCCGCTTATATTTTAGGAGCCCAAGGCAACATCTGGACTGAAAAGATACCCAATGCCCCGCACCTGGAATACATGGTGTTCCCCCGTGCGCTGGCCGTCGCCGAACTGGCCTGGAGCATCAAAGAGAATAAGAATATCGACCGTTTTGAGTACAAAATGAAACAACAGTATCCTTATTTTAAACTATGGAACCTCAACGCGCGCCTGCCCGATATTGTTGGCGTCGATCATGTTTTTACCAATGCCGAGCGATTTAAACAAACACTGCAGTACCCTTTGTCAGGTGCGCAGGTGCGATACTCGCTCAACGGTAAAATGCCTGATAGCACAGCCAGGCCCGTGGCGTTTCCTGTAAATATTGATGTTCCGCTTAAGGATAGTATCCAGCTCAAAACTTTTACCACCTGGAACCTGAACGCCCAGCACATATTTCAAAGTGCGATTATTAAACATGTGAAAATTAAGTCCCGGGAAGTTTATACAGCAGAGTTGAAACCAGGTTTGGGCTATAAGATTTTCAAAGCCAAAGAGATCAACTACGCCAAACTGGAGGCGGTTCCACCGGTTAGCATGATGGTGATAACAACGGGCACACCCATGATAATGCCGGTAACTGATGGGGACATCACCTGTGTTAAATTCAGCGGCCTGATTAAGATTGACGCGGAAAGTGATTACGAGCTGACATCGGGCTTTGAGGTAAGCCCAACCTTATACCTGGATAATGAACCGGTGATCAGGGGTGAAAAGAACAGGTATGTAGAACCGCAGAAAGCTGTGCTCCATCTTAAAAAAGGTTTTTATGAGTTTAGCGGATATTACACCGCCACTGAGGCTAACAGCAAACAAACCTTATTTTCGTTGAAAGATGCCGGCGGTAAATTGCTTGATCCGGCGGTGTACCTGTTTCATTTATAGATCATACCAGTATGATGCAGAAAAAATGGAGTTTAACTGTAGTGGCATTCCTGATCATAGCTGCAGCTCATGCCCAGGGCTATAGCCAGTATGTTGATCCGTTTATTGGCACTTCCGCTACAGGGCATACCTTTCCAGGGGCTACGGTGCCGTTTGGTATGGTGCAGCTGAGCCCGGAAACCGGCAACTTCGGCTGGCATTATTCGTCGGGTTACCGTTATGAAGATAGCACCATCACCGGCTTTGCTCATACCCATTTAAGCGGCACAGGCGGAGTTGATCTGGGCGATGTGCTGTTCTTCCCATTCCAGGGAAAGGAGCCACAACAATTCGTCAGCAGGTTTTCACACCGTAAGGAAAAAGCTTCGCCGGGTTATTATGAAGTGGAGCTGGATGATCACGACATCAAAGTACAGCTTACAGCCTCTGCGCATACAGGCTTGCACCGCTACACCTTTAACAAAGCCGGGCAATCGCACCTGCTTATTGATATACAAAGTGGCCTGGTGGAGAATGCCGAAGAGTTGAAAGAGCATGTATCCGAAGGCAGTATCTCTATCGATTCAAAAACAACTGTCAGCGGGTATGCCTTCAGCAGTCAATGGGTGGAAAAGAAAGTTTATTTCACCGCGCAGTTTAGCAAGGCTTTTACCGGTTCGCATTTTATTGATGAGGATCATCGCCGTTTGATAGTCGACTTTGATACCCAACCCGGCGAGACCATCGAAGTTAAAGTGGCAATATCAGGCGTAAGCATCGATGGTGCCCGCAAAAACCTGGCTGCCGAAACACTGAACAAAACTTTTGACCAGGTTAAAGCCGAGGCCTCCAAAGTTTGGGAAAGCTATTTCAACCGGATGAAAGCCGAAGGCACCGGAGCTCAAAAAACAGCCTTTTATACCAGCATTTACCACGCCCTCATCCAACCTAACAATATCGCCGATGCAGATGGGCGATACCGTGGTGCGGATGGTGAAGTTCATCAATCGGCAGATAAGGTGTATTATTCCACCCTTTCGCTATGGGATACTTACCGGGCCGCGCAGCCATATTATACTTTGATGTGTTCGGATAAAGACGGGCAGATCATCGAGACCATGCTGCAGCATTTTAATACCGCCAAACTATTACCCGTTTGGACTTTATGGGGCAAGGAAAGCTTCGCCATGATCGGTAATCACGCGGTGCCCGCCATAGTAGATGCCGCGCTAAAAGGCATTAAAGGATTTGACCGGGAGCAGGCATTTGCCGCTATTAAAGTTTCGCTTACCAATCATAAAAACCCTAAATATAACTGGGATACGTATACGCGTTACGGCTACCTGCCTTCAGACTCGGTAAAACGCGAGGCCGTTTCCCGCACGCTGGAAGCCGCTTATGACGATTGGTGCGCCGCGCAACTGGCCAAATCCCTGCATAAAACAGACGATTATAATTATTTCAACAAGCGATCAAAATATTATATGAACCTGTTTGACAAATCGACCAACCTGATGCGGGGCCGTTTAGCTAATGGCGATTGGGTGCGTCCCTTTGCCAACCTGGATAGCGGTCAGCTGGCTATCGGCGGCGATTATACCGAGGGCAATGCCTGGCAATATGTATGGTCGGTACAGCAGGATATTCCCGGGTTGATCAAACTCATGGGTGGGAATAAGCCTTTCACCGCTAAGCTCGATTCCTTGTTCAGCATGAGCTCCAAAGTATTTGGCAAAGGTTCCACGCTGGATGTTACCGGCTTGATAGGGCAGTATGCCCATGGTAATGAGCCCAATCATCACGTAGCCTACCTGTACACACTTGCTGGGCAACCCTACAAAACCCAACGCCTGGTACGCCAGATAGCCGATCAGTTTTATCAGAACAAACCCGATGGCCTTTCGGGCAATGATGACTGCGGCCAAATGTCGGCCTGGTATATTTTTACGGCCCTCGGTTTTTATCCCGTTAATCCTGCTGATGGCCGCTACGTTTTTGGTGCGCCGCAACTGAGCAGGATAAACATTAGCGTAACTAACGGCAAAAGTTTTGTTATCGAATCCAAAGGGCTATCAAAGGCCAATAAATACGTGCAAAGCATCAGCCTGAATGGTAAACCTTATCTGAAAAATTATATCAGGCACTTTGATATTTTAAAAGGCGGGCGGTTGGTTTTTGTGATGGGTGAAAAGCCGAAGATTTAAAAAACTAAAAACGAGGAATGTGCGGAAATAGGATAAATCTTTACTTTTTTATTGTTTTTAAGCTATCAAGAAAACTAATTTCCTTTATAGTTAAAGGAACATATGCTAACTGAATATTCTCTAAATTCACAGTCTTAATACTTAGATGTATAAGTTTTTCCACTGTGCTATTCTTTAAATATTTTAACTTATAATATTCGTGCGCAGTGATATAACCTGTTAGATTAATTTTTTGAGGTGTTTTAGGGGCGATATTAACTTGATTTGCATCGAGGCTCCGTAACATGATAGTATCACTATAGGCAGTATCAGTTTTTTCATTTGCATCAACTATATTCCAAAAAATGAAATAATTATTCTCGCCTGGTTTTAAAATATAATTCTCTGTATGATCATTCTCGATAATAAAAGTGGTTTGAATGGAATACTTAAATTGATCCAACTGCTTTAATTGCAAATTAAGTGTGCTTTTGTCCCCATTTAAAAAATATACTTTGTTTTGTATTTCAGGTGTTTTGAATACACCCTTTAACAGAAAAAATATGATAACAGGGATTAGTATATTTAATAACGCCCCCGACCCTTCAAGGCCCTCACTGATAACCCCTCTTTTTTTTGCTTTTGATAGTGCTAGCCACGGTGAAATAAATAAACCGAGCACAAATATGAAGCTAACTATTACAACTAACCCGATTGTAATATCACGGACATTTTCAGAAGCATTTAGCCAATGTAATACAGAGCCGAAGATGGATGCAATAATTACCAAAAAGCTCATAAAAGAAAACGTCCATGAGGCCAATAAGAAATTATATCTGGAAAGTAGTGCTCTGTCTTTTTTCTTTGCAAAAATAAATGCAAGAAATTCTAAAATCAGCACTATTGATAATAATAACTTGAAATTGTCTTTATAATTATTATTGGTTAACAGATTACTTACAAACAGGTTATATGATTTAGATACGACCTGATACCCCAAAATAAAATCGGCAGTGCCAATTGTTAAACCAATAACATAAAAAAAGAAAAAAGATAATAGTAATAACGTATATTTCTTAATCTCGGAGAATTCTACATTATCCCTAAACAATAAAAAATAAATTCCTATTTCGCCTTTCCAAAATAGTCGTATAGCTTTGAAGTAATATTTAATTGAACTTAATATGCCAGAAAATAAATTCTCCATGCAAAAATGAATTGATAAGGTCTATTAAGGAGCGTAAAAGAATGTAAATTGTACTTACATATATAAGAAAAAAGCTAACAAAATACAATAATTTGCAGATAAATATCAAAGCCTCGCCAGGAAAACGAATAGCTAAATATGTAAGATTTAGGGAGGCATGTTGTTGCAGTAACCAGGATAATTCAATTTTCCCCAAATGCAGAAAAGGATCATGCATTTGGTGCTGCTTTGTATCCATACCCCAAGATCGCCTCTACCTGTACACTCCGTACCATTTTCCACTCCTTCAACTCATCAATAAATTCCGGAATCTCCAAGCCTGAATTAACAGCTGCTTTAGTATAAAATGCAGACTTGGCCGGATGATGAGGAGAACAGCCGTTGAACAAATAGCCAAACGCCTGCCGGTCAAGTATAGCCATACTCAAACCGATACAATCATCCAGGTGAATAAGGTTAACCGGTGCCCTGCCATTGGCAATATCTTTTTTACCGGCAAAGAACCTGCCTGGGTCACGCCCAGGTCCGATCAATCCCGCAAAGCGGATAATTGTGGTTTTAAATGTGTTTTCGGCTCTGAACAGATCTTCTGCTTGTAGTAATATCCTGCCTGCTTCTATATTGGGTTGCGGATCACTTAACTCATCAACCTCCGCGTTTATATCAGCATACACCGCCGTTGAACTGATGAATACCACCTTTTTTACACTATGCTTTTTGATGGCCTTGATAATTCCCCGTACCTTATCAATAAACCCGGGTCCTTCGCCGCTCCTGCTTTTGGGGGGGATACAGATAAAAAGTACATCGGAGGTAAAAAATGAATCGTCATAGTGTTCATCACCGGGTAAAAAGCTCACCAGGTAGGGGGCAATACCATCAGCAGCCAGGGCTGACATTTTTTGTTGGGATGTGGTAGAACCTTTCACCGCGTGGCCTGCATTGATCAGGGCCTTTGCCAGCGCCTGGCCATACCAGCCGCAACCTAAAATACTGATGTTCATCTTCTGCACCATGGCTTGTCCGGGAGTTTCGTTTTAATGAATTGGCGTAAAGGTAATTAAATATTTAAAGCAGGAAATTGTACTAAATATGCGTTTTTGGCTTAAACTTTTTGAGGGCTATAATCGTTGTTGTTGTATGAAAAAAGAGATTTTAGCAACATCTGTGGTTTTAGGTTTAACCGCGTTGGCCCTGCAAGCCAGGTGTAAGCCTTTAGAAACTGTTAAATACGTAGAACTAAAAAAATATTTAGGCACCTGGTTTGAAATAGCTGCCTTCCCAAAAGCTTTTGAAAAAGGTTGTATGTGCACATCGGCAACGTATGGACTGGCCGAGAATGGTTCGCTTATCGTCAAAAACCGTTGCATTCAGGATGGCGACCTGAAAATAAAAGAGGGAAGGGCCTTTGTGACCGATCGTACTAACGCCAAGCTCGACGTGGAGTTCTTCTGGCCTTTCAGGGGTAAATACTGGATTATTGATCTGGCTAAAGATTACAGCTACGCTGTTGTTGGTAACCCCAGCCGCAGTAGTTTATGGATATTGAGCCGCCGGCCCACGCTGGATGAGCAAACATATAATGAGTTGGTGGTAAACGCTGCCAATAAAGGTTTCGACGTACGTAAGCTGGTAAAAACAGATCAAATTGCTGATGTGTCGGCAATATGATAAATGTATTTTAGCTGAAGACGCATGTAACGCGCCTCTACATTTTGTATTGTAGAGACGCATCACGTGCGTCTTTTTTTATCATTCAGATTATGGTAGGCGTTATCCCCGCATCATGATATTATAGCCAGAATAACGGTAGAAATTGGTATGATGATAACACCAATCACTGTGTAAACTGACAGCGATTGTTTTATAAATGCCTCTCAAATAAAAAAATATATATTATATATAAAAAATATATTATATATGTTGCAAGATTGCAATGTTTTTCTATCTTTGCCAACTAATTTTATAGTTATACTTATCATAATCCGCATGTACAAAAAATTACTTACACTTACTTTAGCAGCTCTGCTGTATTTATGTTTAGCACCTGCCTCAAACGCACAAACCAGACCACCCCGAACCGACACTCCACCACCCCGAGGCGGCGACCCAGGTTCCGGAGGAGGAGGAGGAGGAGACATCGGCAGACATGTCCCGGACCCGGCTTCGTTAATCCGCGGTCAGTTTATTCCAAATGGTAATCCTACAAATAAAGGTCTTGAAATTATATTGTATGAGGAGAACTTTGCACAAGGAGATATCGTTGACAATGGAGACATCGTGCTGCCTTATAACGCAACTGCTAAAGGAAGATTCCGATATAGTGAGGGTGACCTGTTCTTACACCTCATTGTGCATGGAAATGACGGCCTGGAATATGAAAATACGAAGGCTCCGGCAAATGACGAAACCAGGTCACTGAAAATAAGTGGCATGTTTGCGGGGCGGTTGATAACATTTTATGACAACCCTTCTGCTCAAACAGATGATGATTGGATTGAAATTCTTGTAAAAAAAGCGATCCCTCCTACAGACTTTTATCAAATAAACAGCTATCAGAAGTCATTTGAAGATGAATATGTAAAGGTTACCTATCACGAGCATAATGGTTTAGATGGGAAAGTGTCGTATATCAATGTAGACAAAAATTAATAAAATACCACTGAAAGAATCAAAAAAAAACACCACCGGCTTTGGCCAGTGGTGTTTTTTTGATTGTGCCTGATGATATGTATTGCAAAGTAGTTTTATTGATTGCGCTATGCATGTTATTAAATTCAGCGTATGCCCAAAATACGTATAGGATAGAAGGGGTTATAATAGATTCTAAGGCATCTCCAATAAGTGATGCTAATATTGCTTTGATCATTGGTTCTGATACCTTAAAAACCAGGAGTGATGAAAAAGGCGGTTTTATTTTTAAAAGGACTAATTCTTATAGTAGTTTTCAATTAAAAATAAGCCACGTCGGGTTTGTAGGGTTTAATGCTGTGTTTTTAATAGAAAATCATACCCAATTACTTAGTTTAGAGCCAATTAAATTAAACGCCGATGAGAAACAGCTGGCAGAGGTGGTCATCAAAGAAAAGGCTCCCCCCGTTGTATTAAAAAGGGACACTATCGAGTATAACATTTCTTCTTTTGAGGTAAATGATGATGATTTAATGGAAGATCTTCTTAAAAAACTACCTGGTTTAGACATAGATAGAAATGGTTATGTGTCCTCAGGAGGGAAGATTATATATAAACTCCGTGTAAATGGGGAGGATTTTTTTTCAGGAAACACCAGGGAACTTATAAAGCAGTTACCCGCCGGCATATTTTCTAAAGTTCAAATTATTAATGATTTTGGAGATGATGGTGCTTTCTTAGGTCTTAAAAAAGGCCCGTCTTATAAATTATTAAATTTGGTAACCCAACCAGGTAAAAATAATGGAATATTTGGAAATATAACTGCCAGTCGAGGGCCGGGCAAACAGGTAGCTACAAATGCAATTGGCAATTATTGGAAAGAATCAAAACAAATTTCAAGCTCAATAAATTTAAGGACGGCATCAAACGTGCTTGGCTCAAATAACTCAAATCAAGCTAGTTTGAATTATAGCGATCATATTAGTAAATATTTAAAAATTGGCGCTTTTTATAATTTAAACGTTTCCAAATCAAGTGCCCAAAACAGTACATTTTCAGAAACTATAAATTCTTTGGGTACTATAAAAAATGATATTAACAGCACTTCATTTGCAGAAAATAATACCCATTCATTTAACCTTAACTCAAAATATCAACGAGACAAAAAAACATATATTAAACTAAACCTAAGTTTGTCTAAAAGTAACTCTAATGATAATTTTACATCCAATTCTCTGCAAACTGGCCTAATTAATCAAAAATTAGTCTCAAGTAGTTACAGTAAAAGTGAAAACCCCATGCAAAATATTGATGCCACAATAGGCAGAAAATTGAGTAAACGGGGGCCGGTAATTATGATTAATTTTCAGTATAAATCTAATAACAACAATAACGCAGAGCAAGTAAACAGAAATATCAAAGAGTATGATACGGTTGACAGCCTTAAAAACGACTCCATATTTAATACCTTAACTAATAGATTTTTAAAGGTTAACGCAACAGACTTAACTGTGTCTTTTGTGCAACCATTAACATCCAGAAGCAGCCTTGATCTCGATTATGAGGTTTCAACAAACAAACAAAAAACAATCCAGCTAACCGATGTATATCCATCTCTCTTGAGATTAGGGCTTGATTCACTTAATCAACATCTCGAGAACACAACCCAAACTCAAAAAATAAGTATAAATTACCGTTTTACCGGGCAGCAGTTTAGCTTGACGCAAGGTATAAGTGGACAAAAGAACTCGTTATCGACTTTTTCTCCAGGAAGTGAAAATAAGATTAAACAAGCTATATATAATTTCTCACCAGTTTTTACTTTGAGTTACAACCCCAGTACAAGCACAACCTGGGAAGCGAACTACTCTGGTAACAGCCAGGCTCCTTCAATTGAAGAATTGAACCCTGTGCCGGATATCCGGGATATACAAAATATTATTATTGGAAACCCTAATCTAAAAACCTCATTTAATAATCGATTAGAATTTAACTTTCAGCATTGGGGTAATCATTCTCGTCGCATAATTAATGCAGCGTTATCGGCATCAGTTATCCAAAACAAAATAGTCAGCAACTCGCTAATTATTACGGATTCCTTGAATTTATTAAGGCGGGAAACCCATTTTTTAAATGCCAGTGGAGAATACCAGCTCAACGCCAGTTATGGATATTCCATGCCAATAAAAGTTTCTGCTACTGCTTTAAAAACCAGCTTTTACGGAAATGCCAACTTTGCCCGCCAGGTAGTTTATGCCGACAACAACAAAGCGTTTAATTTTTCCCGTAATTTTTCACAAACTATTAAAATAACTAATACCCTTAAACATACCGACACCGAAGCATCTGTTAATTATACAGCAAGTTTTAATCATTATATAATAGGTGAAGGATTAACTACTACCGTGACCAGATGGGTGTTTGCACTAAATGAAAATGTTACCTTTTTTAAAAATGTGACCTTAAATCTTGCAGCAAGTAAAAGCCTCATTCATGGATATACTAATATTGGCGCAAACAATCCATTTATTGTTGACGCGACGGCCTCCTGTTTTTTCTTAAAACAAAAACTGATACTAAGACTACAAGCCTCTGATATATTGAACCAGGGAAATAAAATAAGTCAAAGTATTATAGATAATAGCATAGTTAATAATAAAACAAGCTATCTAAGCCAATTTGTACTGCTGAGCCTTACCTACAGAATAAGTAAGTTTGGACATTTGAAATGATCAATCTATTAAGCTTATAGTCGGTGCTATCACCGCACCATTTATCTGATAGCCGGAATAAGTGTAGGAAAGTGGTACAGCGATAACACCGACCACAGGCTACATATCACCTATTCTTCTTTTTTGAGCCAAAGGTCAGACCTAGGCCCACAATCAGTGCAGGCAACCACCAAAAGAAAGAATATTCTCCCATTTTACTTACAATTGGATTTAGTGGTGGGCCTTGATATGCAAACAGGGAGGCCCCAAGAAAAAATATCCCTATTGCTATAACAATCAATACTATACCGATTATTTTATAGGTGGTCATTGTGGATGTTTATTAAAACCGATATCCTAAAGTCAAAAAGCCGTTATCATTTGTCTTTTTAAAATTAGCCGTCGGGTTGCCATTATTGATCAGATACGGTGAAAAAGCTTCGGAACCGGTAACGTGTGCGTAAGTGGCATCCACATAGTATTGGCCAAATCTTATGCCTATACCACCGCTAACCGTTTTGATATCACTGCTTACATCTGTCGCGCTGGTATTATTTTTAAACGGGCTACCTTGCTGGCTGTATCCACCACGTAAATAAAACATACTGGTTACACGGGCTTCGGCACCCACACGTACGTTAACGGTAGAGCGATAGTTAGCTTTAATGTCTGTTATGTCAGGGATGTTGCTATAGCCAGCATCTGGGATACTACTGATATGGGCCGTTTTATAATCAACATAGTCTATATCACCACTGATAAAACCATATTTGCCAATAAAAAAAGCGGCCCCGCCTGTTAATTTAAGCGGTGTACGCATATTGTAGTTTAGTTCATAATTACCTGAATTATAAGGCTGGTTTGGTCTTCCATTAATGGAAGTGGCCAATCCTTCGGTAGTTACATCGTTGATACTGTAAAAGGTAGGAGAGGTGAAGGTGAAACCTAAACGTACGGCTTCAACGGGTTTGTAAATAATCCCCAGCTTAATATTAGCACCCGAACCCCTGGTTGACTGATTTTGTATGTAGTTAGACCTGAAAGGGGTTGTAACACCATTAACGCCCCCATTGGGTATTATAGATGCGGTGCCATCCTCAATAAACTGACGGGAATAATCATATCTGAGGTCGGTTATAGCCACACTCACACCCAGGTATAATTTATTGCTGTAATTGGCCCCCATAGCTAAATTAAACTCCGATTGACCGCCTACCCGCGAAATGGTGCCTGTTTGGTTTACGGGGACATTAATGGTACTGCCGAAATCAAAGCCCTGAGGGGTGGCAAACTTATCGATTAAACGATCACTATAGGCCGCTTGCGCGAGTGGGTCATCCGGATGGTTATTGGCCGTACCTGCATAATAATCGGATATGGAGTTGGCCGCGTTTTTTCCGTTGTAAACCATGTTTTCATAAAAGTTATTGGTGCGGCTGTAGCCTGCGCCATAATTGATGCTGAGCCAGCCCTTGCTTTTATCACTCCCTTTTGGCCGGTTAAGTTGCTGATAATACACAATGGATGCATTGCTTAAATTGCCGCTGCTTTTGCTGGCATTATTGGCTTGCCCAAAATAATTGGATTTTACTTTTGAACCATTAAATTCGGGCGTTATGCTAAATTCTGAGTGGGTGAAAAAGCCCAAACCGGCGGGGTTGCCGCTAATAGAGCTCAAATCGCCGCCTATAGCCGTACCGGCATTACCAATGGCTTTGATACGTGATGTAGAGCCATTTTGAAAGGTTGAATAGCGGACTACGTCCTGGGAGTATTGCGCAAAACTATTTTTGGTAATAGCCACTATAGCGATTACACTAAGTAAGTATTTTATTTTCATCGGTGTGATCGGTTTTTTTGGGTGATGAAACGATTATGAGCAATTGTACATTTTTTAAAAGCGATACTCATGATCGTTTCATGGAATTTCAGGTTGATAAAATTTATGGTCTGCTTGGTCTGCCGCCACCGCCACCACCACCGCCGCTTGAACTTCTGGAGCCACCTCCAGAGTTGTTGGAAGGAGCCGAAGAGGAACGGTCAATCTGCGGTTGATACTGTGGTTGCTGTACTGGTCGGGCATTATCGGCATTGGTTTGTTGATAGCCCGGGCGCGATGGACGGGCATCTGTACGGACCGGTCGGGAATAGTTGTTATTGGTGCCGCGACCGCCAGGTATATAGCCTATGCCGCTGCCCGGTTGTGTGCGGCCTGGTAAGCCATTGCCGGGTACGCCAATTGGGCCACGCCCTCCGCCGTTGCCAAATGGAATGCCCGGGCCGCGGTTAGGCCGCGGTCTGCCGGAGGTAAAGTAACCGCTGCTCCAGTAACCGCCGGGATATCCGCCACCGTAGTAGCCACTATATCCGCCCCAGTATCCGCCACCATATCCATAACCCCATCCACTGTAACCATAACCCAATCCCCAGCCACCATAGCCGTAACCGTAGGGCGAATAGCCATAGCCCCAGGGGCCATAGTTATAGCCTAAACTAAAGCCATTGTTATAATATGGATCGCTGTAACCGTAGTATAAATTGTCATAAAAGCTAAAAGGAGAGAAGTAGTTGAAACGGTTAATGCGCGACGCGTAATCATCGTAATAAAAATAATCATCGTTGTCATCCAGGTATTCCTGGTTTTGCTGTACGTTGGGGTTGTAATTATCAGCCGCGGCATAAGTAGGTTCATCGCCCGCCTTTGCATTTGAAAAATAAACATCATCACTGGTTTCCGGATTGACAAGCTTGGTTGTGGTGGAGCAGGAACTCAACGCCATGGCGCCGATCAGAAAAATTCCTATAGCAATGTTCCGTTTCATATGCAGGTATGTGAAAAGTTCGAGTTCAAATAACTTTTTAATTTATAAATTTGGCGCAATATACAATATTCGCACAAGTCAAAAATTATATATTCCAATCAATATGAGCAAAGGTGTTATTAGTAAAGACGAAGATTATTCGCAATGGTTTAATGACCTGATTATAAAATCTGACATGGCCGAATATTCGCCGGTTAGAGGCTGCATGATCATTAAGCCGTACGGGTATTCGATATGGGAAAAGATACAAGCCATACTGGATCAGATGTTTAAAGATACCGGGCATGTGAATGCCTATTTCCCGCTGCTGATACCCAAATCATTTTTTAGTAAAGAGGCCAGCCACGTGGATGGTTTTGCCAAGGAATGCGCCGTGGTTACTCATTACCGTTTAAAAAACGATGGTGCAGGTAATATCATTGTTGATGAAGAAGCTAAGCTTGAAGAAGAACTGATCATCCGCCCCACATCCGAAACCATTATCTGGAACACATATAAGGGCTGGATACAATCATACCGCGACCTGCCTATCCTGGTAAACCAATGGGCCAACGTGATGCGCTGGGAAATGCGTACCCGTTTATTTCTGCGTACCAGCGAGTTTTTATGGCAGGAAGGCCACACCGCCCACGCTACATCAGAAGAAGCCATTGCCGAAACCGAGCAAATGCTGAACGTATATGCCGATTTTGCCGAAAACTGGATGGCGCTGCCGGTAGTAAAAGGCCGTAAAACTGCCAATGAGCGTTTTGCAGGTGCTTTGGATACCTATTGTATTGAGGCCCTGATGCAGGATGGTAAAGCCCTGCAGGCAGGTACATCACACTTCCTGGGGCAAAACTTTGCCAAGGCTTTTGATGTGAAATTTACGAATAAAGAGAATGTTCAGGATTTTGTTTGGGCTACTTCATGGGGTGTATCCACCCGTTTGATCGGCGCGCTGATCATGGCGCACTCCGATGATGCCGGATTAGTATTGCCACCAAAACTGGCGCCTATACAAGTAGTAGTTGTGCCTATTTACAAGCACGACGAAGAGCTGGACAATATTGCCGCTTACGTAGCAGGCCTGACCAAGGAGCTGAAAGCGAAAGGTATTTCCGTGAAATTTGATAAACGCGATACCCACCGTCCGGGAGCCAAATTTGCCGAATACGAACTGAAAGGCGTGCCTTTGCGCGTAGCCATCGGCAGCCGCGATATGCAGAACGGTACTGTTGAGCTGGCCCGCAGGGATACCAAAACCAAGGAAACCACTACGCAGGAAGGTTTGGCCCAGAAAATAGAAAGCCTGCTGGAAGAGATCCAGAACAACATCTACAAAAAAGCGTTCGATTTCCGGGCCGAAAATACTATCGAAGTAGATACCTGGGACGAGTTTAAACGCCTGCTGGATGAGCAGCCAGGTTTCCTGAGCGCTCACTGGGATGGTACTCCAGAAACCGAACAAAAGATAAAAGAGGAAACTAAGGCGACAATCCGTTGCATACCTTTGGATAACAAACAGGAAGCGGGCAAATGTATCCTCACCGGCAAACCGTCGACACAGCGGGTACTGTTTGCAAGGGCTTATTAGGTGAGGAAGTCCATAGTCAATGGTCGATAGTCCATAGCTATGAGTGATTTATTTTTTACTATGGTCCATTGACTATCGACTATGGACCGTGCTAACGCACGTACTATGAAATTCGCAACAAAATCTATACACGCAGGGCAGGAGCCCGATCCAACTACCGGCGCTATCATGACGCCGATATACCAGACATCAACCTATTGGCAAAAATCGCCGGGTGATAATAAGGGCTATGAGTACTCGCGCGGTACCAACCCAACCCGTAAGGCACTGGAGGATTGTTTGGCGGCATTGGAAAACGCCAAATTCGGACTCGCTTTTTCAAGCGGCATGGGTGCTACCGATGCGGTGATGAAACTATTGGCCCCGGGTGATGAAGTGATCACCGGGAACGACTTGTACGGCGGTTCGTACCGGATCTTCACCAAGATATTTGCTAATTACGGTATTAAGTTCCATTTCTTGGACCTGTCGAACCCTGAGATCATCCGCGAATATACCAACGATAAAACCAAACTCATCTGGATAGAAACGCCTACCAATCCCACCATGCAAATTGTGGATATTGAGGCGATAGGTAAGATAGCCAAAGAGAAAAGTCTGCTTTTTGTAGTGGATAATACCTTTGCTTCGCCATACCTGCAAAATCCAATCGACCTGGGTGCCGATGTGGTGATGCATTCCGTAACCAAATACATCGGCGGTCACTCCGATGTGGTGATGGGCGCCCTGATGCTGAACGACGAGGAACTGTACAAAAAACTATGGTTCATTTACAACGCCTGTGGTGCTACCCCGGGCCCAATGGATAGCTTCCTGGTGCTGCGTGGTATCAAAACCCTGCACCTGCGCATGAAGGCCCATTGCGAGAACGGCCGTCAGATAGCCGAATTCCTGAAAACGCATCCCAAGGTCGAAAAAATATACTGGCCAGGCTTTACAGATCATCCCAATCACAGTATCGCCAAAAAGCAGATGAAGGATTTTGGCGGTATGATTTCTATCGTACTTAAGGGAGCTGATCTTAAGGAAACCTTCCGGATCGCATCGTCATTCAAAGTATTTTCACTGGCCGAGTCATTAGGTGGTGTAGAATCGCTGATCAATCACCCCGTAAGCATGACCCACGGCTCCATCCCCAAAGCCGAACGTGAAAAAGCCGGTGTAGTTGACAACCTGCTACGCCTGAGCGTAGGGGTTGAGGATATCGAAGATCTGCTGGACGATTTGAAACAAGCGCTTTCTTAGTAGCAAGTAGTTAGTATCAGGTATCAAGATTTTTGAATATACAATCAAAGGTTCTGTACTTGATACTTGATACTTGATACTCGCTACTTGATACTAAATTATGATCGAAAATACAAAAGCCTTCCTCGACGCCAAAGTAGCCCAATATAACCAGCCCGGTTTTATTGAGAACGACCCGATATCCATCCCGCATCTGTTTACCCGCAAGCAGGACATCGAGATCATGGGTTTTTGGGCCGCTACTTTATCCTGGGGGCAGCGTGTTACCATCATCAAAAAATGTAAGGAGCTCATCGCCCTCATGGATGGTGCCCCTTATGATTTTATCACCAACCATGAGGAAGTCGACCTCAAAAAGCTGCTCAGCTTTAAGCATCGCACCTTTAACGATATCGATACCCTGTATTTCATCGCCTTTTTCAGGTATCATTATGAAAGGTTTGAATCATTGGAGGATGCGTTTTTGCCCCCAGCTATAAAAGAGTTTGTTATTCTGAGTGAAACGAAGAATCTGTCTGCTGATAGATCCTTCGCTATCGCTCAGGATGACAGAAATGGAGATATTGATGCTGAAATAGCCCTTAACCACTTTCGTTCCTATTTCTTTTCCCTGCCCGATTACCCGCACCGTACCAAAAAACATGTGTCGTCGCCTTCGCAAAAATCAACCTGTAAGCGGTTGAATATGTTTTTACGCTGGATGGTGCGCCAGGACAATAGCGGTGTTGATTTTGGTATCTGGAACCGTATTAAACCGGCCGATCTCATTTGTCCGCTTGATTTGCATGTAGACCGTGTAGCCCGCAAGCTCCTGCTCATCACCCGCAAACAAACCGACTGGCAAACCGCCCTCGAACTCACCGCCCGCCTGCGTGAATTTGACCCTACAGATCCCGTAAAATATGATTTCGCCCTGTTTGGATTAGGGATCGAAGAACGCTGGGGTGTGCAGTTTTAGACTGTTTTTGCGTCATATTTTGCATATCCTCCAATTAACTTCCGTGCGTCATTGCGATTTCTATGATAAAAGCAAATGATTTTGATAAGGTATTTGGTTTTTAATGACAGCAAAGATTCGGTGTATGATTTTGTTTCTTACGGCATTTAAGACAGACATTTTATTTTTCCCACCGGCTACCTTTCTTTGAAAGTATTC